>MDTB01236112.1_pt1 | contig 25240 bp, 12 predicted proteins | sample 811161 | NCBI WGS metagenome assembly MDTB01 (sample SAMN05326650, study PRJNA326480) | marine metagenome | isolation source: seawater | place: Mediterranean Sea | collected 2009
TGTTTTCTCATTCGGACCAACAAAAGCAGTGGCATACCTCTCTACCAGATCGATCATCGACAAGTGGTTGGCTCGGAAGACTTTCTGCAACACTGAAAGATTTGAATCAACCTGGAAGCTTTACATCTGCAATCTCGGTGGCTGGTGTCAATCTTGTTCAAACATCTCCCGGAGTTCTGCCTTACGTGATTGGGAATGAGGGGAGTAAGGGGTTGGTCGATTGGAATAATCCAAATTGGGCGATTGGAAGGTCAGTCGTAAGTAGCCAGCTTGACTTAGAATATGAAAATCTTTTGCAGCGGACCTTCTTGAGTCGTAAGAAAGATGCCTTGGAGAGAAACAATGTGTTTTCTGAGGCAGTAAAATCTGTCGACTTAGAGGGAGTTCAAATTGGCGGCGGTTCGTTGGGGGATCAGCTAAAGATGGTTTTGCAAACTATCCGGGCAAGAGCGGACCTGGGTGTACGCCGCCAAACCTTTTTTGTGGAATTAGGTGGTTGGGATTTGCACTCACTGCTACTCGAACCCCACCGCCTTCTGTTAAGGCAGCTTGATGATGCTCTTGGTGATTTTCAAAAAGCTTTGAATGCTGATGGGCTATCGGATCAGGTGACAACATTTACGGCATCCGACTTTGGGCGATCCTTGACCTCCAATGGTCAAGGAAGTGATCATGGTTGGGGAGGGCACCAGATAGTTGTGGGAGGTGCTGTCGATGGGGGCCGGATCTATGGTGAATACCCTGATCTTTATGAGGATAATCCTCTCGATGTTGGAAGAGGGAGAATTATTCCAACAACTTCCGTAGATGAGTATTTTGCGGAGCTAGCTTGTTGGTTTGGGGTGTCACGGCAACAGCTACCGATCGTGATCCCTAACTTGAATCGCTTTTACGACCTGACTCAGGTGCAGCAGCCACTTGGGTTTATGAATCTTGGTTATTAACATGAAAGCGACGCTTGTTTTTCTAGTGGTTTTTTTGGTTGGCCTAATTTGCCTTTTCAAGGGTGATGGGTCTCCGAAATTAGAAATTACAGAGTTGGTGGGAAAGCCTTCCTCAGAGCAAAAAGGAGAGAGTCAGCTTATGGTTTTACTTGATGCGCCGTTTGCAAAAAAATTTGGGAACACACAGTTGCCTATTCAGGAGGAATTAGATCTGATTCAATTGGCATTTCAGGACTATCTTTCTTTTGTCAAAAAAGGATATCGCCGACCGATCGGAAATAATCGTGATTTTGTAGATGTTATGACTGGGAATAATTTTTACCGGATTGCTCCTATTCCGCCGCGACACCCGCGGATCAATCGTCGTGGTGAGCTTACTGACCGGTCGGGTAGACCCTATGCGATCCATCCTTTGTCAGAGGATACCATTGAAGTCCGCGCTGCCGGAAAGGATGGAGCCCTTTGGACTGGAGACGACGTTGTCAATCTTACGCTCGCAGGAAAAGAGCTGAAGGAGCGATTAAACAAACGCTAACTTCTTATTAAAATGCAAGCCGGTAAAAGCGAGGTCCGTTTCCGTCTGCAAGGAGCGCCATCATTCTCCGGTAGTTTTCTGGGAGATCTGTCTGATCAGATGCCGGCACAATTTCAGGTGCAATTGTTTTCCAGTTTTTCATATCAACACTCGTCTCGATTCTATATTCGAGGCCAGGGCCGGCTGTAATGGGTTCCCAAAAAGTTAGGTGAGCTTGGCCTGTAACATCGTGAGTTACTTTAGGATAACCTGGCGGAATGGAAGCGTTCAGCTCGAGGGTGGAATTACCAAAAGCGCTCTCGAGTGTATCTGACCATCCATCTTGGTCGAGGTCGTCGATATTAGGGATGCCAATGATAGAGCTTGCGCCTTCTGAAAAGGAGACTTTGACTCGGAGCTCATTGTTTTTCAGGCCGCTTCCTTGAGGCCCCGATGGATGGCAATGTATTTTGGAAACAAGGTGGCTACCCTCTGAAAGATCGATTGCATGACCTTCTACAATGAGTGGTCGGATTGTCCCCGAACCAATCTGAAGAAGTGCTGAGATTTCGTTTTCGCTATCGGTTGCTCGGAGAGTCGCGAGCATCACAACTTGATTACCTTCGCTCATTATAGATTCGGTATGTAATTGCGTAATCAAATAGTCCTGTTCATTGGTAGCTAACTTTTGGTTTTCTCGTGCTAGAACTATCGGAGATCGCCCCGCTCTCGCCGAAATTATTACGAGATCATCACCGAGAGATCCCAGTACTAGAGTATCTCTATCTTGAGAAATTGGCGGTAGTAAATCCAGATTCAGTAATAAGTTGTGTCCCTCGATTGGATCGTTTTCCCGGATGATTAGATCAAGCTCTCCGTCCTTAGAAATTCTAGCTACGAATTGATCATTTGTTTGGTCAATGGATGCCCCCTCTAAACGCCCGCTGAAAGTGAGATCGTCATTCTTCAGAGAAATAGGAGCAAGAAATTCCGAAATCATAGAATCCTGTGGTAAACCATTGTAAGTCTGAAAAGCGGAGATATGAGGATGAAAATTTCCAGGATTCCCGGTTAAAATTACGTCTTGAGGACCTCCCTGATCCGATTGGATTTGGGCCATAATTACCAGTTTGTTGTCTGAATATAAAAATACTGAGGAATCTGGAATTGAACTAACGATCGAGGTATCATTAGGATTCAGAAGATCCCCTTCTATCAACATGGGAATAACAGATTCACTATCGTGAATAGCGATGGTCCGTTTTTGATTACCTCCCGCTGAATCTTCGATGGAAGCTGAAAAAATTACGGCCTGGTTTGAATCCGTTATGAAAGAGAATGTTTGGTCAGGCGAAAAGGTAAAACCGGCTTCGATTGGGTCGGCTGAACCATTTTCGATTGCAGCAATTGTGGGGTATTGAGGGTGTCCAATTAGGAGACAGGAGAGTTCTTTTTCTTCCACCAGAACCTTTGGAGTTAATGCCACTCTTTGATTACTAAGGATGGCATGAACGGTATCGGATGATATCAGATAAGATAAATTTTCATTATCACCCGGGACTTGTAAGCCTGACATCGCAGTTTGATGTCCTCCGCTATACAAAGCAAATTGAGCTCCATCATTGGTTTGAACTAGAGCTAGATGTTGCATATCTCCCGATGCGGAGATGGTCGGTGGGAATAATTCGAGGTAATTTTGCTGGGGTTTTTTTGAAGCCCATAGAGTACCGCGAATCATAAGTTCCCGAAAATTCGGTTGGAACCAAGTCCGTGCATCATGCCCGTTGGCGTGGTAGAAAACTCGACCATTCCCCTCGTTCCTCACCCAAGTATAAGGTTCGTCCCACCCGCCATGGTCCTCCCGATAACTCAAAAGTGTGATATCAGGATTTAGGTTTTGATGGAGGTAGGGCTCATCAAAGCTTGAGTATGGAGGCAGCCCTTGGAGGATGGGATGATTGAGATCTAGCGAATATGTTTCATTTCCCTCAAAAGGAAAATTTGGATGGATGGCAAGATTGTCAGGCAACTCTCCTGGGGCTTGTATGAGCTTAGCCGTGAATTGAGCGATAGAATGATGCCCTCGAAAAGCTCCCCCGAGAATCCTAGCTAGAGTTTCATTACTCCGTGCGACATAGGCAATGACGTGCATTCCGACCATGCCACCTCCGCTTTGAATATAGCTTTCTAGCGCGGAGGTTTGTGCTGGCGAGAAGGCATCGTGATTACCAAAGAAAAAAGAGCCTTCGTATTGATTGAGATTATCGACATTCAGATCGTTACGATTCGTTGAGGTCGTGAATTGAATTCCACGTTCCCCAAAGTCTTGACGCATCGAAGCTAGAAAAGAGGCAGGGCGATGGTGAGAGTTATTTTGCTGGGAAAAGTAAAAAATTTTCTTTGTGGCGGGAGAGGGGTCGCCAGATGCGACGTGCTCCTCAACCTCTGCCTTAAGCCCGTTAGCTACTAAGATCACTAAGAATAGGGAAATTTGAATTACCGAAGATTTGGTTTTCGTTCTCATAGCCTTAAGAAGTCTCAAGCGACCTTATCAAAGAAAAGTTGCGATCAGAGGGAGAAGAATCATTTTTTGGTGATTACGGATTCATCTCAACCGAAAGTCGAAAGTATTTACCTTCAGATGAGGTGTGTGTCGCAGCACGAACGGTGATATAAGTGACCCCATTAGATTGAGGACTAGATGTGATGATATTGGTATCCCGGCTCCAGTTGATGAGATCGTCACTGACTTCCGTGGTAATGATTACGTCGCTGAGGTTTGAACGAACCTGATATGTGAAAGTCGCTACGAGATCGTTGTTAATTGTCGTGAAAGAGGTCCGCCTTACAACTGTATTTGTTAAATCAGCTCCCTGAGCGTAGAGAACCAAATTGGCATCTGAAGTCCCGTTAGCAATGTCTCTAGGGTTTGATCCGGGTGTTGTTGGGCTGCCGTAGGTTTGCTTTGCCCATTGGATGTAAGAAAGCGTGGTTTCAAACCCCGGGGTTCCATTTGGGGCTTCTGAAGGTTGCCACCTTCCGGCTTCCCCGAGCTTACTTGAGGGTGTATTTGTATTTGCGAGATATAAACTCGGGCCGTTGCCATCTGGCGCTGTTGGCCACGGGTCCTTATCGTTGTATTCGAAAGAGAATACTACATTGCTTTCAGTGTCTTGTAGTTCGAGGGTTTCGCCTCCGTTCGAGAGATTCGAATCGCGTTCAAATTCTCCGAGTATGATGGCTTCGTTTTCAATTCCATACCTAGCGAGGAAAGCTTGGCGATTACTGACAATAATCTTGCGCGCGTTCGGAGCGATGGTGCTCCCTTTTGGAAAGGTAAAAGCTAGCCCTCGTGTAAAATTGTAATCGCTGAGATCGATTTCATTTCCCGAAGTGTTGAGAAGCTCAAGGAATTCATAATCGTCCTTATTGGTTGAGATTGTGAGTTCACCGGCGGTTGAGGCATCTGCGGGATGATAATGAATTTCAGTGACGAGAAGGTTTCCGGCATCCGCGGGACTAGCGATGGAAAAGTAGGATTCGGTTAGAGCGGACCACTGGCCAGAGTCGGTTAGAGTGCGAGCCTTAATCACCCCGCTTGTGTTTAGCTCAATGGGACCTGAATACGAGAGAGCTGAAGGGGAGATCTTTGATGGTGCAGAACTGCTAGAGGTCAATGCGGCTTCAATGAGAAAGTCGCTGCTTCGAGGTGAGGTGTTTTGCCCGTGAATGGCTAAAACGTTTGTGCCTACTTGAAGTTGGGAGATCTGGGGCGTAAGGTCAAAACCCTCAAAAACTACGGCTTCATTGTCATTGGTTGGTGATGAGGATGTCGAGTTCCAGGCTGATGTGCCATAGTTCGACCATGAGACTAGGGTGCCATTGAGATAGGCCGCGAAACCATCATCGTAACGCATCTGGAGAACAAGGGAGTCAAGGGACTGAAGTGTTTTAAGATCTGGAATCTCAAACTCATAGCGAAGATACGCAGAGGCATTTGTGTCCCACATCTCATCGACAGTAGTCGATATGAAGGAAAGGTAAGTTCCCCTTGAACTTCGCTCATATCCAACTCCGTTAGTCCCGGAGATCCAATTGTTGAGGTTGGAAGGCGGTTTGATGGAACGCCATGTGAAGCCGATCTCGTTATTGATCAAAGCGTCGGGAATGATGACGCGAACATTGGAGTTCTCTCCGATCAAGATTGTCGTGGAGGTGAGCCCTGCAATGCGTGGATCACTGCCATCTTTGGTGAAGTAAATGGTCGAATTATTGGTCCCAGTATTCATCGAGACTTCGATCGGTGTTTCCGAATTTACTCCAAAAGGTAGGATGAGTGGCGCTTCGGTATTCGGATAAAGGTTCACCTGACGGAATTGATTCAGTATTTCACGGGTCCGATTGGGAAGGAATTGATCACGAACCCAGTTCACTGCGGGTAACCATTCATCATCTCGGGTAAATGGGAAAAATCTGTCTTGCTCTAGCCATGCTTGGACACCCCAGCGGGCTGATTCGGCTACAACAGGACTTCGAACGGTTTCGGTATAGTCTATCCAGTTTTCTCTTAGAGGGCCGAGGGTCAGGGCGCCTCCGAAGAAGCAGTGCTTCCTTAGTCGGTCTGCGAAGAACAACTGAAACTCGGGGTATCTGCGCAAAGCATCATAAATAATTCCAGGTGATCGGGCATTATTGATACGGCTAAAATCATTTTCAAATGTCTGTAAATCCGAAAATGGAATGCCCATCGACATCTCGGCATCCCAGTTGTAGAAAAAAAACTTTGTTGTGCCATTGCGGCTCTTTCGCCCGACATACCAGTTCTTGTCATCAGAGAATGTTGAGATATCTCGGCCGTTGAGAAAGAAAGGAGAAAGCCAATCTTCGTCACTCGCCCAAATCCGTTGGATCATGGCATCGGCAAAATTCTCTAGATCAAGATATTCCTGAATTGCTGCGTAGTCCTTGCTAGAGTTGATCCCGCTTTCTGCTAGATCGATGAGAGCGTCCCACGCCGCGCGGCTGCCGGCTTCGACTTCCTGGCCGTGTTTGACGATATCCCAGTCTTCGGGATCACCTCCGTGATGGTCCGCATTATAGTGCTCGTGGGGAAATTCCTGTAATTCGTAGAGCCCCCAGTATTGCCCGTTGAGAAAAACATTCACATGGCGTCCATGCGGTGAGGTCTGACCCATCTCTCTCTGGACTTGGTGCAAAAATTGGTTGCGGACAAAGCTGGCTTCGCGCCACCTACTGTCGAAGGTCCAGGCATCGTGACCACCTCCGCGCAGAAGAAGGGACTTGAAGGTCTTCACGGGTGAATCTGGGAAGATATCGTGCTCTAAACGGGAGTCGCCGTAGTCATCGCGAAAGTAGATCCTAAGTGGTTTCTTAGGATGCTGTCTCGAATTTCCACCGTGGATACGGAGCCCTGCCGGTTCATGGACCGAATCATCGGGGTTTGCTGGATCGAAATATTCAAAATGAATTTCGCGTTCACTTCCCCGGCCCTTATCATCTGAATTTTCGTAGATGCCGCTTCGACCAAAAATGGTGTTTTGCTCAAATGAAAGCGAGACTACAGGGAGTTTTTTCAGAGCTTCCCGAAGCTCGTCTCGATACGTGGGGGAGTTAGTGATTCCCGGATTCATCTCGGATTGATTGATGATGTCTCCCGTGAAAAAATAGGATTGCGCATCCACGTTTGTTGAGACCATTCCTTCTTTGTAAGCCATCGCACGCACTGTAGTGCTAGACGCAATAAGAAAAGGGCCGTCGTAAATGATCCCTTTTTCTGGAGTGGGCTTCGTTCCGTTGAGGGTGTAACGGATGGAAGCATCAGCGGTCCTAGTTGAAATGCCGGTGACAAAGAAGCCTTCGTAAAAACCTCTCTTCTTAGTGAAGACCGTGTCGGCCACGAATCCGGTCAAAGCAGTTCCATTGATTAAACTGGGAGTGGGAGGGTCGAAAAATCCCATAAGACCGTTCTGCCCGATTCCATAGGAAACATCTTTTCTTTGTTTCGGGTAATCTTCAATTTCCGAGACGATTTGGCTTTCCGCATTGGACAAAATCAAAGATCCGCCGGATGTCGCGATAGAAAAATTGGTGTGAAGTTGGTTGGGGGCTAGTCGATTTTTTCCCGAGGAAAAAACAATTATCCGGCCATTGGCTGGTAACCTTGTCCCGGCGGGAAAGATCCATTTTTGAGGATTCTCTGGGTCATCACTTAGAGAATAACCGGTGAGGTCAGCCTCGATATTTTCAGGATTATGAATTTCAATCCAGTCGCTGGATTCACTATCCTCATCTTTGAGGGAGGATTGATTGTTTGCTAGAAATTCGGATATAATGGGTCCAGCTTTGATCCCGCTTGCCGTGATCAAGAACCAAATCAAAATCGAGCCTATATAAATAGGTCGAAGGCTTAGAAGCGCTAAGCAAGACATCTCATTAAATATGCGCTCTTATCGTGAAAGAACAATCAATGAGTTGTGGTTTGGAGGCTTTAATCTGATTTGAATATGCAAGAAATGAGTGGAATCAAGCGCCTCTTCTATGGCTTTTTACTTGATGGTGGCGGCTTTTACTTTTGCTTCTTGGAGTGAGAGGCCAGCTTCGACGCCGGGGCGGGTGTGGCCGATATGAGTAAGCCAAGCGGGGGCAAGGATGTTTTGTTTGGACTGATATTCTTTGACCAGTTCGTCTGAGAGTTTTGGTAGGGGTTGTCCTAGAAGGGCTTGATAAATAGCTTGGGCCATCAGGCGGTGGCCGTCGCGGTTGATATGGACGCCATCATTGGAGAGGTGGTAATTCGGATCCATGGTTCGTTTTCTTGCCATGTGTTTGTTGATAGGGGTGTGGATATCGGCAACTTGAGCAACACGTGATTTCAGCGAAAGGATGAAGGTGGCGTAGCGAGCGATAACCTCAGAGTCATAGTTTTGATAAATTTTGGTCCAGGAAAAGATGGGAGAATCTTCACTAACGAGCTTGTTCTTTATTGCGGGAGCTTGGGCATCAAAAGGGGGCGGGGTAAGTAAAATGAGTTGAGCGCCGGAGGCATTGACTTTGTCGATAAGGCTATGAATGCCTCTTTGATACTGGATGAACCGATGTCCTGAGAAAGGGTGATAAATGCCATCGTTCATGCCGTAGCATGCCATGACGAGGTCGGGGTTGATCTTGCCAAGGGCGCGGGCGAGGCGCTCGGTGATATCAGGCCTGGGGAAGGGATGAGTTGGCTCGGAAAGGCCGGTCACCCCTTCTGAAGGAAGGCCAAGGGCGATGATCTCTGGAGTGTGCCCCTGAAGTGCGAGGGCCGCTTGGAGGTCGACGACGTAGTCACGAGCGGCGGTGATGGAGTCGCCGAGGAAGAGGATACGCTTAGCGGTGAGAAGGGGGCTAGGTTCCTTAACGAGGTCGCTTGTTGTATCTAGTTTTTTTTAAGATGAGAACGAACAAGAGCGGATTGCTTAGCGTCGAGAATTTCCCAGCAGGCTAGGCCATTTCCCACAAGTTCGAATTCATCAAATGTCCAGACGACTTTTCTTTCTTTATTGAGTTCGATAATTTGCGGATTTTTGTCGCCGGCGTGGCAGTTGCCGATGACGAGATTACCATTTGGAAGCTCCTGAAGGTCGGTGGTCCAAGCAAGCTCAATATCAGTGCCGGGAATTTTCTTTTTCATCTCCCAGACAATTTTTTTATCCGGAGATACTTCGAGGACTGAATTACCGCTCCCTGAAGCGATGAGAGTGTTCCCGTTTTTGAGGCGGATCGCTCCGAAGACTCGAGTCTTGGTGGCATATTCCCAGACGATTTTACCAGTGGAATCGTATTCGGTCACGACACCTGGGCTTTCGGCACAGGAAAGGTAATGGCCGTTGGCGAGGCTCTTTAGCATACGAGTTTGGTGCCGGCCATTTTTGGGGAGGGGGACTTCTTTGACAATCTTGCTTTTTTTATCGAGGTGGACGATGCGTCCGACACCGCTTTCGGCGATCATGGTGAGGCCGTTTTTAAGGCGCTGAAATGCGTGAACGTTCGCGCTCTTAGAGTCGTATTCCCAGGTTATTTCCTTGTCTAAAGTGATCTCGGACGTAACGGACCAAGAGTCGTGAAATAGAATGTTACCATTGGGGAGAAATTGGAGATCGTGATGTCCGGTGTGACCACGTTCAGGACCACCAGTGTTATGCTTCCAGATAACGGTTCCGTCGGGTTCGCAGATCGCAAGAATGTTTTTACCATAGGAGGCGCCAACAAGAATGAGGCGGTCTTTTTCAGCCAAGAGGGTTAGGGGCAGAAGGAAGAGTAGAGCGATCAATTTCATAATTGAGGAGAATAAGGACATAGAACGTTGTAGGTCGAACACGGAATGGAAAATTCTGACGGAGTAAATTTAAGCGACGATCTTATGGAAGTGCGCAGAGAAGTTTTGAAAGGCGGTTTGATCGTAGTTTTGCTAGGAAATACCATGATGCTCTTGGAGCGAAGTCACGGTGAGTTCGTTTTCTAGGAGAGAGCGGATCGCTTTTACGCTGGCTTCGGCGGCAGCGAGATTAGTACAGTGACTGATTTTATGTTGCACGGCGCCCGAGCGAATTTTGACCTCATCTTCGCGGGCTTCGTGGCCGCTTGGGGTATTGATAATGAAATGGATATCGCCGTTTTTCATCATGTCGATGACATTAGGACGCCTGTGTTCTGCAAGTTTGTAGAGACGCTCGACTTCGATGCTCTCATCTTTGAAACACTTATAGGTGCCACCAGTGGCGTGGATCTTGAAACCGAGTTCAGCGAGTTCTCTGGCCACAGGGATTGCTCGGTCTTTGTCACGATCGTTGACCGAAAAGAAGACATTGCCCTCTTTGGGGAGCGGGTTAAAGGCACTCATCTGAGACTTGGCATAAGCCATACCTAGGTTGGAGTCAGCCCCCATAACTTCACCGGTAGATTTCATTTCTGGTCCGAGAACAATATCGATGCCAGGAAAGCGTCCCCAAGGGAAAACGGCCTCTTTTACGCAGAAGCAAGGGGGAAGGATCTCCTTGGTAAAGCCAAGATCAACAAGCTTTTCGCCAACCATAATTTTAGCAGCGAGTTTGGCGAGAGGGACTCCGATGGATTTTGAAACGAACGGAACGGTGCGGCTGGCTCGCGGATTTACTTCGATGACATAAAGTTCGTCATCTTTAATAGCAAATTGGATATTCATTAAACCTCGAACTTCGAGTTCTTTAGCAAGAGATTTGGCTCCTACGAGGATTTCATTTTTGATCTTATCGGAAAGGCTGAAAGCTGGAATCACACAGGCAGAATCACCAGAGTGAATCCCAGCTTGTTCGATGTGTTCCATAATTGCTCCAACGATAGATGTTTCTCCGTCTGAAATGCAGTCGACATCGATTTCGGTAGCATTTTCGAGGAAGCGATCGACAAGAATTGGGCGATCCGGAGCGACATCAGCGGCGTTGCGGATGTAGTGGCGAAGTTCGTCGTCGTTATAGACAATCATCATACCGCGTCCACCGAGGACGAAGCTGGGACGTACTAGGACGGGGTAGCCAATACGCTCGGCGATTGCAACAGCCTCGTCTTCGGAAACTGCGGTGCCTGCTTCAGCTTGCTTAAGACCGATCTTATCAAGAAGAGCTGAGAAGAATTTGCGATCTTCGGCAAGTTCGATAGATTTTGGTGAGGTGCCGATGATGGGAACGCCATGGCGCTCTAGATCGGCCGCAAGGTTGAGGGGAGTTTGGCCACCAAATTGCACGATGACACCATCGGGCTTTTCCTGATCGCAAATGTTTAGGACATCCTCGAGAGTCAGAGGCTCGAAGTAGAGTTTGTCCGAGGTATCGTAGTCAGTAGAGACAGTCTCGGGGTTTGAGTTAACCATCACGGATTCGTAGCCGAGCTCGTGAAGGGCGAAAGAAGCATGAACACAGCAGTAGTCGAACTCGATACCTTGACCGATGCGGTTAGGGCCACCTCCGAGGATCACAATCTTCTTTTTGTCTGTCTCGCGCGCTTCGTTTTCGTCACCATAAGTTGAGTAGTAATATGGTGTGGCGGCTTCGAACTCGGCGGCGCAGGTATCCACGAGGCGATAGGTTGGAATGATGCCCTTTTCTTTGCGCGCGGCTCTGACTTCGTCTGGGGTGATTCCACGGGCGTGGGCAATCTGGACATCGGAAAATCCAAGTTTCTTGGCAGTCCTTAAATCAAGGTTGGAGAGGTCTTTTCCCTCCTCAACAATAATGCGCATGTTTTCAAGGAACCATGGGTCAATTTGAGTGGCATCGAAGATTTCCTCGATTGTCCAGCCCTGTTCGAAGGCGACCTTGAGCCAGAAGATACGCTCAGCATTTGGAACATGGAGTTTCCGTTCCACTTGCTCGCGCGAGGCTTCGGGATCCTTACCGTCGAAGCCGAAACCGAAACGTCCAGTTTCGAGCGAGCGGAGCGATTTTTGAAGTGATTCTTTAAAGGTCCGGCCGATAGACATGGCCTCTCCAACTGCCTTCATAGAAGTAGTGAGGACGGGATCAGCAGTGGGAAATTTCTCGAAAGTAAAGCGAGGAACCTTAGTGACGACATAGTCGATGGTTGGTTCGAATGATGCTGGAGTTTCGCGAGTGATGTCGTTCGGAAGTTCGTCGAGGGTGTATCCTACAGCGAGCTTGGCTGCAATTTTGGCGATTGGGAATCCGGTCGCTTTTGAGGCTAGTGCCGAAGATCGGCTGACGCGTGGGTTCATCTCAATTACGATGCAGCGGCCGGTGTTGGGATCGACGGAAAATTGAATATTTGAGCCACCAGTTTCAACGCCGATTTCACGAATGACGGCAAAGCTTGCATCGCGCATGATTTGGTATTCGCGATCGGAAAGAGTCTGCGCAGGGGCGACTGTGATCGAGTCACCGGTGTGAACGCCCATAGGGTCAAGGTTTTCAATGGAGCAAATGACAACGCAGTTGTCGGCGTGGTCACGCATGACTTCCATTTCGTATTCTTTCCAACCGAGAAGGCATTCTTCGACGAGTACTTCAGTAGTGGGCGAGAGGTCGAGACCACGGTGAACGATTATTTCGAATTCCTCCTTGTTATAGGCGATGCCACCACCGGTTCCACCGAGAGTGAAGGCTGGCCGAATGACGAGGGGCATAGAGCCAATTTCATCAGCGATGATTTTGGCTTCTTCCATGGAGTGAGCTACGCCGGAGATTGGAAGATCGAGGCCGATCTTGATCATGGCATCTTTGAACCGTTGTCGATTTTCACCCTTGTCAATGGCGTCGGCGTTTGCCCCGATCATTTTGACGCCGAGCTTGTCCAGCGTGCCGGCATGGAAGAGATCCATGGAAACGTTGAGTGCGGTTTGGCCCCCGAGGGTGGGAAGAAGAGCGTCAGGCTTCTCTTTGATAATAATTTTCTCAATGACCTCGGGCGTGATTGGCTCGATGTAGGTCCGCTCGGCAAACTGCGGATCAGTCATGATGGTGGCCGGATTGGAGTTTACTAAAACGACCTCGTAACCTTCCTCGCGGAGCGCCTTACAGGCTTGGGTGCCGGAATAGTCAAATTCACATCCTTGTCCGATAACGATGGGGCCTGCTCCTACGACGAGAATTTTTTTGATGCTGGTATCCTTCGGCATTTTTTAAAGCGGTGGGGCTAAAACTTCGTGTATCTGCCAAGGGGGCGGGGTTTTGTAAAGAGTGATCGCTTTTTCGAGGGCTTAAGAGGCAAAAAAGCTCGGCCTCCTGCGAATACGAGCCATTTTATGGAAATGGCTATTGTGCAAATATAATCCCTTCAAGCAGCGTGATTATTGCAGCTGCTTTTGGAACGACCCTTGTTCTTTCCCCACTTTCGACAGCAGGATACGGCGGCGTGGTAAGCAGATGAGAGAGCGAAGGCATTTTAGGTGGACAAGACCATAAGAGTTTTTAATCGAGGAATGCTTCGATATCAAACTGGTGTCTGGGGCTTCCTTAATCTGTAATGGTCTGTATGCTCCAGTGTTATTATTGTGAACAATTTTTGTTGTGAATGATTTTGAGTTGAGTCTCTGGCCTTTGGAGGTCAGGGATTAGATGGATGATGGCTAATCACTACCGCTCAGAAATTGATGGCCTCCGCGCTGTTTCGGTGATCGGAGTGGTTTTGTTCCACCTCGGGTTGGGATTTCCAGGCGGTTTTGTGGGCGTCGACGTCTTCTTTGTCATTTCGGGCTATCTCATTACGGGAATTCTCCTCCGACAGCTCGGCGAAGATCGATTCTCTCTAATGGATTTTTGGGCGCGTAGAGTCCGCCGGATTGTTCCGGCCGCGATTGTAATGGTGGTGGGGACACTCCTGATCGGCGGATTGCTGCAGACTCCGGATCGCTACGCTTCGTTGGCTCGAAGCGCAATGGCTCATGTGTTGATGGCGTCGAATTGCTACTTCACTCGTGATCAAGGCTATTTTGCCGAGAAATCCGACTATGAACCGCTTCTCCACACTTGGTCGCTTTCGGTTGAGGAACAATTCTATCTGATCTTTCCCCTGATTGTTTGCTTTGTTTGGAAGCGGGCCCCCCAACGGCTCGCTATAGTCTTTACAAGCGTTGCCTTGATTTCCTTCAGCTGGAGTTGGCTCGAAGTCGCTAGCGATCCCAAGTGGGCCTTCTTTCTTCTTCCAGCCCGTGGCTGGGAACTCCTTGCAGGAGCGTTTTTGGCGACTCTGCCTCAGAAGACAACGCGCTCTTTTTGCGATGAAGCCTGGGCTGTTTTGGGCCTCGCGTTGGTTCTAGCTCCAATGTTCTTGTTTGACCGGCAAACTGCTTTTCCTGGTCCTGCCGCGCTTCCTCCGGTTCTCGGCGCAGCTCTTCTTATTTGGACTGGTGGCGGAACAAAAATTGGTAAGTTGTTGGGCTGGAGAGCTTTGGTTAAAATTGGCCTTATTTCTTACTCACTCTACCTGTGGCACTGGCCGTTTGTGGTCTTTGCTCGCGAGATAGTGCTTGAGCTAACCGTCACCTGGAAGATTTCGTTGCTGGCTGCATCACTTCTGGTTAGTTATCTTTCCTGGCGATGGGTTGAGATGCCCTTCCGGTCGGGGCTGCTTTTGGCCAGTCGGCGGCGAGCCCTGATCTTCGGGCTCACATCGGCAGGGGCTCTTTTTACAATCGCTTTTTCGATTAAATCTAGCGGGGGATTTCCTTCAAGGCTACCCGCTGAACTGAGGCTCATTATTTCTGATATCACCTGGAATGGCGCCGAATATACGAGTGCAAAAAGTGAGTCTGTTCCCATTGGTTTTCAGGATGACGGTCCAGTGGATTTTATCTTGTGGGGTGATAGCCATGGCGCTTCGGCAGCGCCCGCTGTCAACGCAGCGGCGCTTGATTTGAAGCTCAAAGGCAACGCTTACCTTAATAATGGAACCCCTCCTGTGACAGGTCTCTGGTTCGCTGACATGAGTGAAGCCTCAGCTACAGAAATGGTCGCTTTAAACGAAAGGGTGATCGCTGAAATTATCGATTCTAAACCCAAGGCTGTCTTTTTAGTAGGACGCTGGGTGGCCCGTTGTGAAGGTTATAACGAAGCGGAAATGATTGGCGAACCCGAGAGTGTACGATTCACCACTATGTTGATCGACTCTATGATTCCCGAGCCTACTTTCAAAGAGGCGAGTAGTGCCCTCGCTCGTCAAATCAAAGCGATGGGAGCAAGACTTGCAGTTCACGGGATTGAGCTTGTCATTTTTCAACAGGTCCCCGAAAGCAACGAAAGCCGGACGGCCTCCCGATTTTATTCCATGAAACGTTTTTCCGGTAAATCAAAGGTCCCCCAATTCACGACGACCAAAGATGAATTTCTAAAGCGGCAGGAACGAACGATGAACCTCCTCGAGAGGCAGACTACCGAAAATATCAGGGTCATTGATGCGACTAGCCAGTTCTTTTTCCGGGATCGTGATCAGCTCAAAGTTTATGCTGAACGATCCTACTACCGCGATGAGGACCACCTTACCCGGGCTGGCGCAATGCACTACTTGGAACCAGCTTTCAAAAAGTTCATGGGTTCGATCCCACGCGAAGAATCGCAATAACTAGGCCTCGCTTTTCACCAAACACCTCGGCAATTTCCTTCAAATGTGCCGAATCTTTGAAGCCCAATTTTGCGTTCACCCGGCGCGAAGCTTCATTGTGATCGAAGTAAAAGCTTAGAAGGTTTTCTACACCTAGCCGCGGACATTCCGCGATCATTTCTCTCTTGAGGCGAGTTCCAAGCCCTTTCCCCTGATGGCTTCTGGAAATATAGGTACTGATCTCAGCTGTTTTGTTGTAAGCTGGCCGACCTGCGTAAAATGACCGTAGATAAACGCATGCGACCACCTTGCCTTCATCTTCTGCCACCCAGCACGGCCTCCGGTCTGGGTCAAACTCCTGGAACCAAGTCCATCGCTCCTCCACTGTTACCGCGACCAAGTCAGCGGTCGCTTTTCCGCCTGAAATCGATTCGTTATAAATTGTAACGATTGCAGGAAGATCGGCCTCAGTGGCATCGCGAATTATCATCAGGCTGATTGTATCAAGCAACTTCTCATTCGCAAATCAAAGGCCACGTCTTATTGTGCGGCGTGCCACTAAGATTTGATCCCAAATCGCTCCACTTTCCCGATCTGGAAATGTGGCTTGATCCCCATCGGCCAAGGCCCTTTGCGTTTGTCTCGCACGGCCACGCCGACCATTTTGCACGACACCAACGCGTGCTTTGCTCACCCGGCACTGGCCACATTCTTGTCAAGCGCTATGGCGTCAAAGCCTCGAAAATCGAAGCGCTCGATTGGGGCGAGCAACGAATTATTAACGACCACCATATCACCCTTCACCCCGCCGGTCATATCACAGGGTCAGCCATGATTCGTATTGAGGGCCCGGATCAATCGATCCTTTATACTGGAGATTTCAAGACCCGCTCTTCTCATACTGCCGAAATCGCGGAGTTCCCCAAGTCAGACATCCTCATCATGGAGACCACTTTCGGTCGGCCACAGTTCGTCTTCCCTCCAACCGATGAGATTGAAAAGCAAATCTCTCGCTTTGCCCGTGAGACTCTCGAGGACGGGGAAACACCTGTCTTCTTTGCTTATTCGCTCGGTAAAGCTCAGGAAGCTCTTGCTATCCTGCACAATGCCGGAATCGAAACCGTCGTTCACAAAACAGTCTTTGAAATGACGCAAGCTTGTCGCGAAATCAAAGTCGATTTGCCCAACCCTGTCCTCTTAGAAAAAAATATTCCGCCCGGAGTTGCCGTCATTGCGCCCCCCAATGCTGTGCGTGCGCGCGCGATTCGCAGTCATAAAAAACGTCGGACTGCGATGCTTAGCGGATGGGCCCTTACCCCTGGTTCGCAATACCGCTACCAAGTTGATCAAGTCTTCCCGCTTTCCGATCACGCCGATTATCCCGGCCTCCTCGAGTCAGTCGAAAAGGTCTCCCCTTCTTTAGTCTATACTTTACATGGAAGCACTCGCGAATTCGCTCGTGATCTCCGGGCCAAAGGCATCGAAGCATGGTCGATTTATGGCGACGACCAACTTGAACTCCTGGAATCTGCTTCGCCTGAAATTCCGCTCAAAAGCGAGCTTTCACGACCTACTTCCGACCTTCGTGGTCTGAGCGAACTCCTCGAATCGCTTACAACTACCGCCTCTCGACTCAAGAAAATCGAACTCCTCTCGATCTTTCTTCAAGATTGTAATGACGAAGAACTGCCGTTTGTTACTCGTTGGCTCAGCGGATCTGGCATCACTCATCTCGGACATGTCATGATCCGTCAGGCTCTCCTCGAAGTCACTGGCTTTCCTCTCGCAAAATACAAAACTGTCTCTGCCAGCCAAAACGACACGGCGCGCACGGCGCGACTCCTTCTGGAAGAAGCATCGCTTAATCCCCTCGCCCATTCTTTCAAAGAAGTTGCGACGCATTTCGACCAACTGCGGACAGCCGATGGCTCTATCGCGAAAACCCAGCTCTTCTCATGTTTTCTTCAGCAATGCCATCCGGCTGAAGGCGAGACTATGGTTCGTCTCCTCACTGGTGGGCTTCGCGCTGGAGCTAAGGAAGGACTTTACGAAGAAGCCGTGGCCAAAGCTTTTAATATATCACCCTCGGATATTCGCTATGCCGCTATGCTCACCGGCGATCTTGGTGAGGTAGCGATTGCAGCAAAAAACAAAACTCTCGATCAAATTCAGCTGCGGCCTGGCAAGCCCATTAAACCCATGCTGGCTTCTCCCTCTGAAAATACCGAAGATATTATCAAATGGCACGACAGTAAGGATATTCCGCTCTGGCTTGAGCCGAAGTACGATGGAATTCGGAGTCAACTTCATGTTACTCCAAATGGGGCTCACCTTTTCTCTCGTGATCTTCGTTCACTCAACAATGAATTCCCCGAGATTCTTGAGGCTGCGCGAGCCCTTCCCTCATGCCTTTTAGACGGCGAACTTATCGCCTACGCTGAAGGTAAAAGGCTCACTTTCTTCGACCTCCAAAAACGACTCGGCCGAAAAAAAATTCAAGGTGATCTTTTTCTTGGAGCCGCTATTCCGGTAAGATTTATCGCCTTCGATTGTCTCTATGCCCAAAAATCACTTATTGATTCCCCTTTAGAAGAACGCCGGAAGGCCCTAGAATCACTGGAACTCTTAGATCCCTTTACAACTGTCCCTCTCATTCGTTCCAATGGGACTGATATCAAAGCCTTGGAGCGAGAATTTAAGAAGGCTATGTCCGATGACAATGAAGGGCTCATCGCAAAAAATTGCTTATCAAGTTATCAACCGGGTCGACGAGGGCAGTCATGGAAGAAGCTTAAAGGTGTGATGCCGACTCTTGATTGTGTCGTTATCGCAGCCCAGCAAGGACATGGAAAACGGGCAGGAGTTTTATCGGATTACACTTTTGCCGTGAGGGATAAAGAATCTGGGGAACTTCGCACTTTGGGAAAGGCCTACTCTGGCCTCACCGATAATGAAATTGAAGATCTTACCGACCATTTCCAAAAAACCACGATTGAAAAAATCTCGCGACGTGTTGTCAAAGTCGAACCGACCATCGTGCTGGAAATCGCCTTTGATAAGATTCGCCCCTCAAAGCGCCACGACTCCGGCCTCGCTTTACGATTCCCGCGGATTAAGGCGATCCGTAGTGACAAAAGTCTGGATGAAATTGATACTCTCCAAACCGCCAAAAAACTAGTTTAGCTAGAGGCTCTATCGTTTCTTTTTAAATTCTTCGAGGAAGGAGCCCCAATTGATCGGCTGAATTTCAGACTAGTGGCCTTGGCAGGCATTCGCGCGGGTCGCTAAGGCTGGCAGGCTGGGAAGTATTATCGGAAACCCCAAAAAACCGGGTAACGAGGTGCGGATGAAATGCCTGCGACCATTTTTATCCAGACCAAGGAGTATGGGTGAATAATTCAAAGACAAGCCAAGGTAGTGAACTAGGATTTTTTCTCATGCAATAGTCATATTAAATGAGGCAAATTCTGGGTTGTTTGACGTTTAAAAGCCGGGAATGTTATCCTACGAACGAACTTCATAAGCGCTAGAAATTCTGTGCTACTGTAAAACATCGGTTTCTCCCAATCACATTATGTCTCAATTTTGGCGTCTCTTGTTCCCTCTGATCCTGAGCGGATTCCTTCCGGCTCAGGTTCGCATCAACGAGTTCATGGCCTCAAATACGAAGGCATTTCCCGACATTATCGATTTCGAGGATTACCCTGATTGGATCGAGCTCCACAATCCTAACCTTGTTGATGCGAGTCTAGACGGGTTTTTCCTTAGTGATGATCCCGCTTCTCCCTTTAAGTGGCCTATTCCTGCCGGCGTGGTTGTTCCGGCTGGAGGATACTTGCTTTTCATGGCGGATGGTAACGATGCCGGACTCGGGGAATCCCATCCGAGGGGATATTGGCCTTGGCGGGATTTTACGACTGAACGATACCACACTAATTTTGGATTGAGTGCCGAGGGAGAAGCGGTCGTCTTGACTCAGACTACAGGCTCTGCGTCGACGACGCTAGTTGCCGCTGGTTCTACTTGGGCTTATCTGGATGACGGTTCGGATCAATCAACCCAGTGGAGGGCGCGCAAATTTGATGATAGTGGTTGGGCCTCCGGTCCTGCCGATTTTGGATACGGGGACGATCCCGTTACCGAAGTCTCGTATGGAGGAGATGAAGATAACAAATATATCACGACATATTTCCGGCATAAATTTAACGTAACGGATCCAAGTCTTTACCAAAACCTTTCTCTTGCTCTTCAGGCGGATGATGGGGCTGTTGTTTATTTGAATGGAGCTGAGATTGTTCGCGATAACATGCCAACCGGTATGATCACCTCAATCACAACAGCTGTCCGGAGTATCGGTGGTAGTGAAGCAGATTTTCTTAATTATGCTGTCCCTGTTGCCGGCTTATTAACGGGTGAAAATGTCCTCGCGGTCGAGATTCACCAGCGGAGAGTCGACAGCTCGGACATCCGTTTCGATCTTTCTCTTGATGCTTCTTACTACACCGGAGTCGTCACGGTCGATACCATCTCTTACCCTAGTCAAGTTACCGATGTTTCCTACGGGCGTGATGCTGCGTCGCCCACAATCTGGAAACAGTTTGCCGAATCAACTCCAGGATCTGCCAATACCTCTGCGGAGGTTACCAATCTGCGGCTTCCCAGCAGTGAAGTTTCCATTGCTCCGCAAGCTGGCTTTTATGCTTCTGATCAAACGATTAGTCTTAGCACGACTGGGGGTGAGATTTATTACACCTTGGATGGTAGTAATCCATCTACTTCAACTACTCTTTACACTGAGCCTTTTACTATTAGCGCAACCACCATTGTAAGAGCCCGCGTTTTCGAAGCGGAAAAAGTCCCCGGCCCTATTCTTACTTCGACTTATTTCTATGGAGAATCTTTTAATGGACTCCCCATCGTTTCTGCGGTGGCTGATCCCGAGACTCTCTTCGGAGATGAAATTGGTATCTATGACAACGATCACGAACCGGTCCGCAATAGAATGAATGAGGTTTACAAAAAGAAGGATGCGCCCGGTCATGTTGAATTTTTTCCCGTGGATGGTAGTGACGGGTTCCAAGTCAATGGCGGGTTCCGCATAGGCGGCGAAAACAACTGGAGCTCTCACGAACAAAAAACTCTTAATTTCACTCTGCGCGGAAAATATGGTGATGATGCGATTAAGTATGACCTTTTTCCTGGAAGTAATATTCCTATCCATACCTCTATTGCTTTTCGCGAAGGTGGTGATGACTGGGATGACGCGATGCTTCGCGATGCCATGTGGAACACCATTGCAAAAGGTCGCCTCGAAACAGAGACCAATGCCTCTCGCCCTTGCGTTGTCTTTTTAAACGGAGAATACTGGGGAATTTATAATATTCGCTCTCGTTGGGACGAGCAATGGCTCTTCGAGCATTATGGTGTCGACAGTGGCGAATATGATCACATTGGCTATGGCCGCTTTACAAGCAGTAGTACTACTTTAGGAGCAGAGAACGGTGACCTAGAAGATTGGCTTGAATTGCTGGAATTTATCGATGCGAATGACATCAATGAACCAGGTAATTGGGCCTTTGTAGAGTCGCGCGTCGATCTTGATAGCTTTATAGATTTTATCGTTGCTGAATCGTTTGCCAATAATACTAGCTGGCGGCACAACCGCGAGATGTGGAAGGCCCACAAACCTAGTAGTAAATGGCGGTGGTTCCTCCCCGACATGGACCGTACTTTTAACGATGCGGACATCGATAGTAACATTTTTGATGACATCTTGAAGGATGATGCCCTGCTCGACCGCATCAAGAATCAACCCACTTTCAAAGCTCGGCTGGCCCAGCGCTATGCGGCGCATATTGCTTCTACTTTTTCCTCGGCGCGGATGAACAATATCATCGATTCCCTCGGTGCGATTATCACGCCGGAACTCGATCGCCACAAAGAAAAGTGGGATGGGAGTATTGATGCTGAAGATCAGGCCCGCGATCTCAAAGAAATCAAGGACTATAATGAACAACGTCTGAATGAAGTTCATGACGAGATCGACTCCGAACTTCGCATCGACTCTGCTGTTGAGATTACTCTTGTTGCCAATGGTTCTGGGTCGTTCCGTATTGAGGGTGTTGAGGTCGAAGCTGGAACCCTCAAACTCTTTCCAAATCTCAATACGACTGTCGAAGCTGCGCCTGCTCCCGGCTTTGCTTTCCTTTCTTGGGAAGCTCTTCCGGGAGAAGCTACCACAATTCTCAATTTTGCTGGTCCTGCAACCCTGACTGCCAACTTCATTCCTATTGGCGGAACGGTTACGGGTGGCACCCTCGCTTCAAACACGACTTTTACTCTTGCGAACTCACCCTATTTTATCGAAACCGATCTTATTGTGCCTGCTGGCATGACTTTAGATATTGAACCTGGGGTTGTTCTTGAAATGGCTAATGGGTGCAACATCCGCGTGATGGGGACTCTTGATATAAAGGGAACAGCTGGGCGGGAGGTTATCATTCGTGGACGGAGTGGCACCATCTGGGGAGGACTTTCATTTGAAGAACCATCAACGACTTCAACTCTCGCGCATCTCATCGTCCGAGATGCTTCGCGCGGTCAAGAACCGACTCTTTATCCCGCGGGGATTGCGGGTTTGAATGCCGATGTTGTCATCGACTTTCTGAATATTTCGGGGGGACGTGGCCCTCTCTTTTTTCGAGGTGGCTCTACTATCCTACGTGACAGCTTTATAGATATTCCTATTACTGGTGATGGTATTAATATCAAAGGTGGCTATGCCGAAACTCATCGGACTACTTTCCTAGGTAACAACTCAGTTGATACCGACGCTATCGATTACGATGGCGTTATCAACGGCGTCATCAAGGGTTGCCGTATTTATAATTTTCGTGGGTTTAATAGCGATGGAATCGATACTGGAGAGCAATGTGTCGATGTCCTTATTGAAGGGAACTCTATTTTTTATAACTCCGACAAGGGGGTCTCAGTCGGCCAAGGCTCAACGGTCATTATGAGAAATAATCTTGTCGTCGGCTGTCTTCAGGGCGTCGGGGTCAAAGACTCTGGTTCTACTATTTTAGTTGATCAAAATACTTTTGTGGACTGTGCCGAGGCCGTCTCTTCCTTTGAGAAGAATTTTGGCAAAGGCGGGGGCTCTGCTATTATTACCAATAGCATTTTTTCAAAATGCGTGGTGCCTGTAAGTTTCGATGAATTTTCTACGCTCACGGTTTCATATAGTCTGAGCGATACTAGCTCGCTCGTGGGACCCAACAATCTTATAGCTGATCCTTTGTTCGTTGATGCTCCAGCGCTGAACTTCCAGCTTTTGCTCGAATCACCCGCCAAGGACAGCGGCGATCCAGCTCATGCCCTTGATCCAGACGCGACTCGTGCGGACCGTGGTGCACTCTATACTTATTCATCAGACGACTACCCTTTTGAAACCGGTAAGACCGTAGTCATTAATGAAATCCTTGCAAATTCTGGACCTGAACCTGATTGGATAGAGCTTCATAATCGCTCTTCTAGCCCAGTCAGTATCGGTGGCTGGTTTCTCAGTGATGATGGTAGCGACCTCACCAAATATCGTATCCCCGTTGATACTGTTCTCCCGGCAAATGGTTACCTGACTTTTTTCGAGGACACCAATTTTGGCCCTGAAAGTCCTGACCTAAATCGGATCACGGGCTTCGGACTCAGTGATAATGGCGAAACCGTGCATCTCACATCGGCTATTGATGACGTTCTGACAGACTACCGGTTTAAGGAAAACTATGGGGCTTCGCTTGAAGGGACCACGCTCGGCTACTATTACAAACTAGGATCTCGGACTTACAACTTTATTGCCTTGCAAGAGCCCACTCCGGCCGCGCCCAACGCTGCGCCTAAAATTGGGCCCATCATCATTTCTGAGATTATGTATAATCCGTCCATCGATGGGGCTTCGGAATATCTTGAATTACTAAATATCAGTGACTCTCCGGTTTCTCTTTTCGACAATACTACTGGTAAAGCTTGGCAGTTTAGCGATGGAATTGACTACGAATTTCCTGCTGGTTCTCCTCTCGTTATGGCTCCGGGTGAGCGGGTTGTTCTCACTCGCAGTCTTACCGCGTTCAACACGGAATTTACCACACCAGAAGGAACTCGCGTTTTTGAGTGGCTTACCGGAAAACTTTCTGGGGGTGGCGAGACTGTTCAACTCGCCCGCCCTGGCCCCTTTAACGATCTCAATGAGGTTCAATACGTTCGTGTTGATCGGGTAAAATTTAGCAACAAGGCTCCATGGCCGATTGGTCCGGATGGTAATGGCCCCTCGCTCACAAAAATCATCGAGAATCAATATGGAAACGACTACCTCAATTGGCGTGCCGCTGCCAGTAGCCCCGGAGCTGGGGCCCCCGGGCTCACCTATGACGACTGGGTGATCTCTAATAATGTCACTAGCCCAAACCTCGACAATGATAGTGATGGTCTCTCTAACCTTATCGAATATGCTTTGGGCACCGATCCCGCGGTCTCGGGGAATCAATCTCCCCTCGAAATTACTTTGGGCTCATCCTCCGTAATCGCTTCCTATGCTGTAAATATCCTAAGGCCCGATGCCGATCTGCTACTAGAATCTTCCTCAGATCTTGTTAGATGGTCCCCTGTCAATTCACCTCCTGTCGCTATTCGGGGTGACCTCCAGCTTTACTCAGTCATTCAACCGATAACTAGTGGCCGAGTGTTCTACCGCCTCGGCGTGCGGCTTAAGCCGTAACCATTAGATTTGGTCTGAGTTAAGAATACTCCCAAGGAGGTTTAAAATTTAAAGGGAGCCTGAAATTGACTTTTCGTTCGCATTTTCGCCACGAAAGATTAAATCCCATTTTCACACTATGAAATTAATCACCATCATTCTTGCTGTTACCGCTTCTTTCTCCTTTGCGGGGGAGTGGATTAAAATGTTCGACGGGAAAACCCTCAAAGGTTGGAAGGTCAATTCTGAAAACCCAAAAACCTTCTCGGTTGAAGACGGCGCCATCAAAGTGGAAGGTCCTCGTGCCCACCTTTTTTATGGGCCAGATGGTAATGCCAAGTTCAAGAACTTTGAGTTTGAGTGCGAAGTTAAGACTGCCAAAAATGCGAATGCGGGTATTTTCATTCACACCAAATTTCAAGATAAAGGATGGCCCTCACAGGGTTACGAATGCCAGGTCAATGCCACCCAAAAAGACTGGCGCAAGACGGGGAGTATTTACAGCTTTCAAGACGTCAAAGAGCCCGGCCACAAGGACGATGAATGGTTTACATACAACATCAAAGTCGAAGGGAAGAAAGTTACCGTCACCATCAATGGAAAAGTGACCAACGAATATACTGAGCCAACCGATCACAAGGAAAAGACCAAGCGTCTCAGTAAAGGCACTATTGGACTACAGGGCCACGATCCCGGAAGTCTTATTTACTTCCGGAAGCTACGGATCAAAAAGCTCGACTAAGTCATAGGCTCTTCAGAAAAAAGCTGCTGTCTCTATTTCTGGGGATTGGCGGCTTTTTTATGGGATTAAAATCTCACCTGCTCCCTTGATGAGCAGCGGGTTTACAAGTATTTCTCTAATCCCAAGATGCAAGTAGTTTCACTCAACCTGGCTTTGAAATTTTGAAGGCTAGGGCAGCTTCTGCGGCCCGCGTTCCGCTTGCAAAA
>MDTB01186566.1_pt1 | contig 25237 bp, 23 predicted proteins | sample 811161 | NCBI WGS metagenome assembly MDTB01 (sample SAMN05326650, study PRJNA326480) | marine metagenome | isolation source: seawater | place: Mediterranean Sea | collected 2009
CCATCACCTGGTGATGTTCGATCTTCCCGACAATACTGACCTGATCGAGCAACGCATCGGACGACTGGATCGGATTGGACAAGGCAGCGTCGTGACCATACACATTCCGCTGCCTGAAAACTCCGAAATGGCACGGCGTTTTAATTGGTTTCACAACGGTCTTGATCTATTCCGGGCGCCCCACCCCGCGGGCGCACAGGCTCATGCGCGGCTCAAGGATCAGTTTTATGAGGCGAGGACGACGGCAAGCCTTGAGCAACTCATCCTTGAGAGTCAGGCATTGACCGCAGACCTCTCTGATCAGCTGGAAAAAGGCCGGGACCTACTGCTCGAGGCAGCGAGCTACGACGAACCCGCAGGACTTGACCTGAAGACCGAGATAGAGAATATTGATAGAAGCGACAAATTAATGGCCTACCTAGCTGATTCATATGATTATTTTGGCCTCGATCACGAACAGCTTTCCCGGGGCATTGATTGCATAAAGCCTGCCGCTGCTGGGCAAAGCAGCATCAATGTCAGCGCAGAATCTCAAGGGCCGTCAAGGTATCCAGAGTTACCCGAATCAGGAATCACCTACACTCTGAACCGTGAAATAGCGCTCCAAAGAGAGGACATTCGGTTCCTAACCTTTGAACACCCCTTCGTTCAGCAGGCCTTTGATCGCGTACTCTCGGACACCCTCGGCAACGCCGCGATCAGTGTTGTCAAAAGACAGACCCTACCAAGCACCACCTTGCTTATTGAGGCCATCTTTTGTTTTAACTGTTCGGCAGCCCCTTCCCTCGATCTCCAGCAGTATCTGGGAGATAATACGTTCAGGGTGCTTATCGGACCAGGGCCAAGCAATCTTACCGACCGCTTTCCCTTTGATCCCTTTGATGATGCGCTCGATGTTAACCCTGAGCCTCTGGCGCGGATCATCGCGCTCCAGCGACCCATGATTGAGTCGCACTTAGCCTATGCGACAACCGTCGCAAACCAGTATGGTGAAGCTTTTAAAGCAAAGGTCATCAACCAATTTGAGACGACGCATCAGTCAACGCTTACAAGAATCCGCTTACTTGCGCTCAAGAATCCAAATATCCCAGCCAAGGAAGCCGATGTGATTCAGCAAAAACTCAGTCAAGGTTTACTCGCACTCCACGACATAGCGCCTCGCCTTGAGGCTATCCGAGTGATCATCGCGGCCTAAAGTCACTCTTGGTGCTTTGCACTAAATCCCGCCAAGCCACCGCTTGATTTTTAAAGGCAAAAGCTGCGACCCAATCGCGGGGATCTTCGAAAACATTCCTATTCAAACAGTCTCCTGCTCCCCGTGGATCAAGGTAGCGATGAGTGTCTGGAACGTACTCTGGGTAGGCAAGCTGATCCGGCACAACGGGTATGCAGCCGAGGGCCATTGCCTCCATCACCGCCAATCCCTGAAATTCTTGGTCCGCCGTTGAGAGCACAAACTGGCTGTTTTTTAACAAGCTCTCGTATTCCAGGCGATTTTCAAGAAAACCCACTCTACCCAAACGGCCGTGACGGTCTAGCAGCGCCAGAGCGGCCGTCATCGCTTCGGGGATTTGCCTAAACTGTTGACCCACTAAATGCACTTTCCCCTCGGGCACCCGCCGGACAATTTCCTGGACCACCGCCAGCAAACGCTCTGGGCCTTTATCAAACTCCCAACGATGATTCCAAACAATGTCTCGGGTCGATGCAAGGTGATTGCCAGCAAACAAAGCATCGTCAAGGGGTACCGGCAACACCAAGGATTTTGGTGTGAGTTGGCTGACCAGGGAACTCGGCACGCCATCGGGAAGTCGTGCTAGTAACGCGTGAGCACCCTCAAAAAATGTACGGCGATTAAATTCTGAGTTGAAAATCAGTCGATCCGCAGACATCGCTGTGTAAATCGATGTGAGCTGAGCCTCAAGCAGTCGAGACCCGTCCACCTGAATGGGGAACGCAAATTGATTTTCATGAAAATACACCAGCGAGGGTATTTGAGAGAGCTGTGGTGCTAGCCCCTTGAGCGTTGCCAAATCAGTAACGGAGGTCGCGAGAACAAGGTCAATATCAGGCTTGTCCCCCAATTGATCCGAAAAAGCCATCGCATTACCCCGAGCCCGCCAGCTGAAGTGACGAGGGAGAAGCGTCAAAACTTGGAAACGCCATTCTGGGAACCCTGCCACCAGCTGTTGGCGCCAATACTGATGGCTCACAGCATCATAGGCTGACAAAAGCAGAATATTCATCCTGGGCCACCCTGTGGATCAAGGTGCATCATAGCGTCATCCCATACCTTTTAATCAACTCTTCGCTTTTAACGGACGCATTGCTTTTAACCCTTGCACCACTGAGGCCCCTATTCGGTTTTATCTAAAGCCAAGTTCTCTACGACCCGTCAGCACGTTGAAGCACCCTGATCAGCGCTGACTAACCGTCAGTGAGCAACACAGGGAGCACAGCACATGGTATTCTTCACCCTCAAATGCGAGTTAATGCAAGGGAGTGATTAGCATGTCAACGATGGTCATTATTGGCGGCGGCCAAGCCGCAGGCCAGGCGATTGCCAGCCTACGACAAGAGGGTTTTGAAGGGCGAATTTTAATGATTGGTGAGGAACCTGTGCTCCCCTATGGGCGCCCACCGCTCTCCAAGCAGTATCTCGCTGGGGAGATCCCGCCTGAGAAGCTATCGGTCAGGCCTGCAAAATTCTACAAGGATCGAAACGTTGAACTAAGACTGGGTGAGACCGTCACTGAGATCGATCCAACCCAGCAAACCGTTTCGATTGGCAGCGAAGCCATTGGCTATGACAAACTTTTGATTGCAACCGGGAGCACACCCCGCCGATTGAATATCGAAGGCAGTGACTTGGCCGGTATCCATTATCTGCGCACTCAAGGCGATGTTGATGCAATCAGGAAGGACATGAACGATGCCAAGAACCTCTGCATCGTTGGCGGCGGCTACATTGGCCTAGAAGTCGCATCGGTTGCCGTCACCGCGGGTCTCAACGTTGATGTGCTCGAAATGGAGAACCGAATTCTGCAGCGAGTCACGACACCTTTTATGAGTGATTTCTACCATACCCTGCATACAGGCCGCGGCGTCAATATCCACACGAGCACCGGCTGCGCCGGATTTAGAGGGTCGGCCGGTCGGGTCACCCATGTCCTATGCGGCGATAAGGAAATCGAAGCTGATATGGTCATTGTGGGCATTGGTATTATTCCCAACACACAACTGGCCGACGAGGCGGGGTTGGACGTCGACAACGGCATCATCGTCGATGAACAATGTCGAACTTCCGACCCCAACATTTACGCCGCCGGCGATTGCACGAATCACCCAAACCCCATCTTGGGTCGAAGGTTGCGCTTAGAATCTGTCCCAAATGCGATGGATCAAGCGCGAACGGCAGCCGCAAACATGTTGGGTATTGAAAAAAGCTACGCAGCGGTACCGTGGTTTTGGTCCGATCAATACGATCTAAAGCTGCAAATGCTTGGTTTTTCGGGCGATGCAGATGCGTCAGTGCTTCGGGGTGACCCCGACGCCCGACAGTTTGCTCAGTTTTACCTGTCCGCCGGCAAGGTGGTTGCGGTCGATGCTGTCAATAGCCCAAAAGAATTCATGGTCGCCAAACAATTATTTGGCCTTGGGGTCGACGCTGAAGCACTGAGTGACACCACGGTCGATCTCAAATCATTGGTCCCTGAACGCGTTGCTTGATGGGTCCACCCGGTGGCACCGGTGAATAATCTTCGATCCCAACTGGCGTCAGCGATTTAAACAACGCAAACGCACTAAGGTTTTCGAACCCCTCAGGTAGGTCAAACGCCACTGCTCGCCAATACCTCGAAAATCCATCATCAATATGAAGGTTGGACGACTATACTTTTACTGCGATCTATCGAATAATTGGCGACAAATTTAAATCACCATTTAAACGGAGTATGACATGCCCAGCGTTAAGTTTATTGAACACAACGGAAAAGAGCACGTCGTCGAGGGCGACAACGGGGACAGCCTAATGGTTATTGCGACCAGCAACCTTGTTCCGGGTATCGATGCCGATTGCGGCGGTGAGTGTTCTTGCGCGACCTGTCATGTATTGGTTGATGATGCTTGGCTGACCAAGCTTGCTCCGATTTCCGAAACAGAAGAGTCCATGCTGGACTTAAATCCTGACCGGGAACCCAATTCTCGGTTGAGCTGTCAAATCCCACTGAGCGACGATTTAGACGGCATTGTCGTCAATCTTCCCGAATTTCAGTACTAGGGCTTGTCTAAAGGGCCCTCAGCACAACGAGGGCCACTTTTTGTGCGGTAAAACGACACTGGGCTTACTCTTCCCTCATTACAAGTCTTTCCAATCCGTTTGCTCCAAACCAACTCGCCACCGCACTTCTTAACCCCTCGTCACGCCCGGTACCACCCTGGCTAGATCACAGAACAATGCATTGCGCTCTATTCCCAGACTCGCACCTTTTAAAACCTCGTGTTAAATTCTAGAGGTTCGATCACTTTATGTGATCAAAAAAGATCTGAAATCCCGTAATGACACTCAGGAGTAAGTTATGAGCGAAGCCATCAGTCTTAACCAATCAGCGTTAGACGACCCTTGGTCAGTTCCCTTATCTGAATTGGATCCGAGCCAACCGTCGGTTTTTCAGACCGACAGTCAGTTTGGCTTTTTTGAGCGACTCCGAGCGGAAGATCCTGTGCACTATCACGAAGACAGTATCTTTGGCCCCTACTGGTCGATCACAAAATTCAACGACATCATGGCGGTTGATAAGGATCATAAGCGCTTCTCATCTGATCCCGGAATTACTCTTACCGAGCGGCAAGCTGATTTTTCGACGCCAAACTTCATCAGCATGGACCCACCCAAGCACGATGTCCAAAGAAAAGCCGTCACAGGAGTTGTTGCCCCCGTGAATCTGGCCAAGCTTGAACCGATCATTCGTGAAAGAGCAGCGACAATCCTCGATAGCCTTCCCATTGGTGAGACGTTCAACTGGGTCGATCATGTCTCCATTGAACTCACGACCCAAATGCTCGCAACCTTGTTCGACTTTCCCTTCGAGGACCGGAAAAAGCTAACTTACTGGTCCGATATGGCAACAAGCGGAGAGCTGGCTGGCGGACCCACGCCAGAACCAGCGCGCCGTGCCGCAATGCTCGAATGTTTGGATTACTTTCAACGTCTTTGGCGTGAACGTGAGGGCATCGCGCCCGAAGTTGGCATTGATCTGATTTCCATGATGGCCAATAACCCCGATACTCAAGAGATGGATCCCATGGAGTATTTGGGTAACTTGATTCTGCTCATCGTCGGCGGAAACGATACAACCCGAAACTCAATTTCTGGGGGCGTGCTTTTCCTCAACGAGAATCCAGATCAATACGCCAAGCTCAAGGCTAATCCGGCGCTGATCACATCGATGGTCCCAGAAATTATTCGTTACCAGACGCCACTGACCTATATGCGCCGCACCGCGCTCGAGGATGTCGAATTGGGGGGTAAAACAATCCGCAAAGGTGATAAGTTGGCGATGTGGTACGTCTCTGGTAACCGAGACGAAGAAGTCATTGATCAACCGAAGGAGTTTATTATTGACCGGGCGAATCCCCGCCACCACTTATCCTTCGGTTTTGGCATTCATCGTTGTATGGGCAATCGACTGGCTGAAATGCAGCTCAGACTGTTATGGGAGGAAATCCTGAAGCGCTTTGACCATGTTGAAGTCGTTGGACCGCCTGAGCGGGTCCAGTCGAGCTTTGTTCGCGGCTATAGTGATCTGCCTGTGGTGGTACACCCCAAACGATAACGCCGTAAAGGCATTCGCCTTCACGCTGGTTAAAGAGAACGACTGGGTCTGGACAGGCATCGTCGTTCTTACTTTTTGTGATCAGCCACCCTCTTTGGGGTGGTGACCCCAGCATAAAGCGGCAAGCCTCCTAGTTATTAATCCAGCATTTAGCGCCCATTGTTTTTGCGTGGGAAGACTCTGGTTTACCCATTAATCCGCTTTGCCCTCCCTTTTGTTCATCTGTAAGCGCATCTGCCGATCAAAGACAACCCACGAGCTCAAAGGGTTAAGGAAACATTGTTGTGGCATCAGATCGATGGCACCTGCAGCCCCTTACTGGGTGTCCTTGTAGAAGGGGTGAGCCGACCTGCTGCCCTCACGGTCCACGGGCCCTAATTTTTGACCCGACCCGTCGGCCTGCAGCAACGGATAACCGGTGTTGGCCTCATCGTTCCTAACAATAGAAACCATGGCTTGAAGGACGCGGGTTTGAGTGAATGCGTTTCTGCAACCGCAGGAGATGTCGACATCGAGGGACGTAGAGTGATCAGGACCCTGAGGAGTCGATCAATAGCAATTAACCGACGGCGATTTTTACAGTGTCGATCAGGGCTGACTGAGTGTATAAACTTTGATCTTCGCGCGTGCGCTGCATCATCTCGAGCGCATGCTCTAAACACTGACCACAATTGTTGGCGAGGCCGTAGTCAGCACGCAGCGCGTCGAGACCCAGCCCCTCACGGGCATACGCTTCGATGGTACGACTACTGATTCTGTTACAGACGCAAACAATCATAAGCTGATTCTAAATGGGAATGATTCGCAATTGCAACAACTATTCGCCATTAAACCCGGTTGCAAATGCGCACCAAAGAGAAGCGTTAAGATAAACATCAAATCCAAGACTTCAGCTGTGCACGCCCTAGAGTTCAGATGCTATAATTCTTGCAACCTAATCTCCTTTCGCTTCTAGGACACTCGCATGAAAGCGTCGCATCCCGATATCGTCAAATACCTGAATGAAGTACTCAAAAACGAGTTAACGGCCATTAACCAATATTTTTTGCATGCGAAAATCCTGGAGGATCAAGGCTATTTAAAATTAGCGGCTAAGGAAAAAGCGGAATCCATCGAAGAAATGACCCATGCCGATTGGCTGATGGAGCGGATCCTCTTTCTTGAGGGCCTGCCAAATCTTCAGGACCTGGGAAAGCTGCTGATCGGAGAGCATGTACAAGAAATGCTTGAGAGCGACTTGGCCCTAGAACATATTGCAATACCGGCGCTACGCGCCGGGGTTACCTGCGCCGAGTTACACGGAGATTACGTATCAAGAGATCTTTTTGCACGAATATTAACCAACGAAGAAGAGCACGTTGATTGGTTAGAAACACAGCTAGGGCTCATAGCATCCATCGGCATCACCAACTTCCTGCAGTCTCAAACCAGCGAGGCGTAGGGCTGACTCATGCCTTCACGCTTGTACTATGCTGAGCCCGAGAGGACCGTGGTTTTGTCCAAAAATGGCCAGGAAGTTTTGCGATATCCGTCGGTCGAGGCACTCATCGAAACCCACATTAAAGGCCTCATCGCTCAAGCCTCCGAGGACCAAAACCCAAGCTTATTGAGCCGGCTTGAAACCCTCTATCAGCAGTCGACTCAAAACCTCTCGACAAATTGATGCAGCTCATCAGCATCGAACATCGAACGGCTTACACCTTTTCACAAACGGTCGTCCTCAAACCCCACCGTCTCCTCCTTAGACCCCGAGACGGTTTTGACCTTAGGATCAGGTCATCGGCCCTATCCATTGAACCCAAATCCAATATTCATTGGGCCAGAGATGGTTTTGGCAATAGCGTTGCTATCGCAACATTTGGTGAAAAAACAGAACAGCTCGACATTTTATCCTCGGTGATTGTGGAGCAATATCAACAGACGACGCTTGATACTACGCTGCTGCCCAACCTGAGTGCAGGACTAGATCAAGGGCTTGAGAAGAACCCCAACGATTCATTCCCCGAGCTGGGTCTTTATCAAGTTGCCACCGCACCCTGCACTGAAGGCGCTCATTGGTCTAAGTGTCAGAAGATGCCTAAACGTTCCGATGAGGCCTTTCACGAACTGGCCCGCTTCTGCGAGACTCTTCACGCTCAGATCGACTATGTTCCCCGCAGCCAGCCTGGCGTGCAATCGCCCCTTGAGACCGCTCAAAGCGCCAGTGGCTGTTGCCGAGATATTGCTTGGCTTTTCATCCAGGCAACGCGCCGTGCTGGCTTTGCGTCCCGGTTTGTTTCCGGTTATCTCGTAAACGATCAATCAGAAACTATCGGACCTTCCGACCAAGGTGCCACCCATGCTTGGGCGGAGACCTATCTACCGTCCTATGGTTGGTTAGGCTTCGACCCTACCCTGGGGAGGCCGGCTGGCCCAAAACACGTTGCCGTCGCCGTGGCTGACCAGTCAGACTCAATTTGTCCTGTAACCGGTGCCTTTGTCGGCCCTTTGGGCACCACATCAACAATGGCTGTTACTGTGAGCTGCCAATGGCTTGACCCGGCTGAAAACACTTTCAAAGAGGCATTTAGCCACTAATCCAATGGCAAGCCAACGCCATTAAACATCATTAATCGTCATTATCGATCTGGTCGTGGACCCTTTTTAGCGGGCTAATCATTAAGCCAAACAATTGACGAGCCCTGAGTAAAAGTCGGGACAGGAACGACTGTCAATTTAATCGCTCAGCGCTACTGACAGCGAACTCGCCAGCGGTAGAGGGCCAAACTGATCCATCACCGCAACGTCCGCCGCGTCCCGCCCGATGGCAATGAGAATACGCTCGCCATCGGGTAAACCCGGCGTGGTTTCAATCGTCACCCACTGGTCACCCACATAAGCTTCGCACCAAGCGTGAATATCCTGGGGTTCTAAGTTTTGAAGGTAACCCACGCAGTATCGAGCTGGGATTGATAAACTGCGCAGCTTCGAAATCATCAGATGCGCGAAATCTCGGCAAACGCCCCCATCATCCTGCAGCACACCAAGCGCGCCTCGTGGGGACTGGCTACTCCCAGGGCGATATTCATAATGCGATGCAATATAGTCTGCAATCACATCGATTTGGGACTGGCCAGGTGCCACCCTCTGAACGATTTCCCGGGTTATTCCATTGAATTGATCTGATTCACAGTACCTCGAGGGCTGCAAAAACGGGAGCACCTCTACTGGGAGATGCTCGATTCTGACAAAGTTACTCTGGGTTGTTGGCGTCGCCTCAGGAACAGTTCCTTCAAAACGCACCTCAAAGCTCGTTGATCCTTTGGGTAACAGCGCTCGAAGGCCAACGTTACCGTACAAATCGGTAAATTCCTCTCCTAAGGTAGGATTAGAAAACTGACGATGAAGGCCCTCGATCCGTTGCCGCGAAGAAGTGACTGGAATTAACTTGAAAATCATCGGGGTTTCGTGGGACAAGTTGAGATCAAGGCGAGTGATTACCTTCAGAGGATACGCTCCTGTAATTAACACTTTTTCGGAGTATACACAGCCGAATAGACTATTAAATACCGAATGATCGTTCTAACCATCTTCACCAGTACTCTTTCCTAAATGTTTTGGCCAATCAGTCCAAAACGACCTCGCTCTAAAACTTAGGAGCAATGCAGTAGAGACAATGCAGTAAGAACAGTGCAGAACGCTTATTGTCACTGTGCCCCGCTGCGCTCATCCGGCCCGACTCGCAATAGGGCGCGCGAAACCTGCACAATCACTGTCGGCGTGGAAACAAACATCGAGGAAAATCAGCAGATAAGCCTAAGCCCCAGTCATCTCAATCCTGCAGATCCTTAGTCAAGGCATCGATCATACAGCCTCTGGGCCATCGACTGCTGCTTCAAGGATCTGCCTAGCCAAACTCGATATTTGCTTATCCCTCGTTAGGCATTAGACTCAACAACGAATCAGTCGTGACGACCTTATGATCAAAAATATTTGGACCGAATGGCGTGGCCTGATCATCTTTTTGGTGATCATGATTTTGTTTCGATCCGCGGTCGCCGATTGGAACCAAGTCCCAACTGGCTCAATGAAGCCCACTATTTTAGAGGGCGATCGCGTTATCGTGAACAAACTGGCTTACGACCTTAGGATTCCATTGACGTCCGTACGCGTTGCGGATTGGAGCCAGCCCAAGCGCGGTGAAATCGTGACCTTCTATTCTCCAGAGGACGAGACGTTGCTGATCAAACGTGTGGTTGGTGTTCCTGGAGACACCGTCGAACTCGCCAATAATTCTTTACGCATCAACGACACCATTGCCCAATATGCTCGACTCGATGATACCTTTGTTGAGCAAATGACCGCTTACGAACGACATCGGCATCGATTCTTCTTTGAAGTCACCCCGAGCTCTCGGTTCCCGGTTATGCTCAGACCGACAACCCCCAACGCTTACAATAGCTTCGGACCCGTCGTTGTACCCGCAGAGCACTACCTGATGCTTGGTGATAATCGGGACAACAGCCGTGATTCGAGATTCATTGGGATGATTCATGCATCAAGAATCACGGGGCGCGCCCATACGGTGGCATTTTCGGTGAATTATGAGAACTACTACCTACCCAGAAGCCAACGTTTTCTGCAAGCCCTCGATGATTCGAAGTAGCCACACCTCTGGTTTCCTGTAACGGCTCATCATCGCGCCGCTTCACTCAGGGTTATCGAACGCCACAACGCAATTTTAGCCTACCCTCCTGGGGCGCAATGGTTTGTGTGCTCATCAGAAAGGGCGAGTAGAGCTTGCAGGTGATAGAGCGTAGTGATCGAGCCCTATTTTTCAAGACCTAGTTTTCAAGCGCTAGTTTTCAAGCGCTGGTCAAAAAGCGCCATCAACAGAGCGCGATACATATCAGCGCTTGAGTGAAAAGTTTTTAACCCGAATCCTCATCGGGTTTGACTTGACTGAGTAAACTCGAGGACTTCCTTCTTCGCATCAGATGCAATAACGGCGCCGCTAGGAATCCAGTCACGATCGCACCCGCAACAAAAATGAGAGAAAAAATAAAAAACACATAAACGACTTCGGTCTCAACATCAAAAAAACTCACCGCAACCCAAATAAACGCAGCAGCGAAAAAAAGCGTCGAGGCCAGTCTTTGCATGTTTAAAACCTTAGGTTAATCTCTCTATTGAGCGCCTCGAGTCAGCACCGCCCCTGGAAAGTTGAAGGCTATCCATCATCTATTCATTCAATTGCAATCGCGCAGCGCCCAAAACCTGTCTCGAAATAGACCGAGGGCTGTGCTCCCCTCCCATACTACAAGATGATGGCCCATCAACACACACAGCAATCAAACTTTTTCATGACGACATAACTAGATAACTAGGACCATGGACAGCGCCTCCCCAGCAACGGACACAATCATCGAACAAGTCTTCACAGACTACGACTTTTCTTCGCCTGATCAATCCTTCGGGTCAGGATCTCAGTTCGAATCCTGTACTTTCAACGCTTCATCTTGGTCGGGAGCCAAGTGGTCTGAAGGCGCCTTCATCAATTGTACATTTTTAAACTGCAACTTAGCTTCAGCAGAATTCAGTGGGACACGCTTTGACCAGTGCCGATTCTCTGAACCCGACCTTTCAGCGGCAACGATTTTTCGGTTTTCCAAGCTTGTCCAATGCACGCTGCAAGAATGTGACCTCTCAGGGTGCGATCTCAGCAGTAGCTTGTGGTTTGGCAGCCATTTTGAGCGCTGTCGAGCAAGAGCGGTCAAAGCAAAAGGGTTCTCATCCACCAAAATGATTAATGAGCAACTTCCGCTGAGCGAATTAACTGCAAACCAAACCGATTTTTCATTCAGTGATTTTTCGGGGGCGAACCTCAGTTATGCAAACTTTTCGGATTGCAACTTCGAAAACGGGATTCTAGCTGCTGCGAACCTTCAGTGCGCCGCTTTGACTGACTGCAACCTTCTCGACATCGACTGGCATGACGCAGTGCTCAGAGAGCTTGATCTACGAGGGGCCATGTTCAACACAATCAACCCTAAAACATTAGACCTTAAGGATGTCGTCATCAGCCCCTTGCAGGTTGAGATGCTCAGTGAGCACCTCGGCCTTATCATTCAGTTCGATTGAATCGAGCCGCTCAGCAACCTTCGCTACTTGATTTCCAGTAATTCAACATCAAAAACCAAAACAGCATTCGGAGGGATACTGCGCACCCCTGCTGGGCCATAGGCCAAATCAGAGGGGATGGTCAATCGCGCTTTTCCACCTTCCTTCACCAGTTGCAGGCCTTCAGTCCAACCCGGTATCACTTGATTCAAACCAAATTCAGCGGGTTCACCTCGGGCAATCGAGCTATCAAAAACCGTACCGTCTAGCAAACGGCCTTCATAATGAACGACCACCGTATCCGTTGCTTTCGGTGAGGATCCAGAGCCCGTCGTGATGCGCTCAATCTGCAGCCCACTGTCTGTGACTTCGACGCCTTCTTTGTTCGCATTCTCGGCCAGGAACTGAGCCCCTTCCGCCTGGTTGGCGCCTGCCAGATTGTCGGCCTGTGCCTGTTGCTCCGCTTGTATCGCTTCCTGACGCGCTCTGACAATCGCCATCACTGCCGTCTGAGCATCAGAATCAAGCGCGGGTGCTGTTGCGGACAAGGAGTCCTCAATACCTTTGAGTAATGACGTTAAATCAACATCAGCATTACCGCCCTGCTGCAGCATGTTGCCGAAAGAATACCCAAAAAAATAGCCGCGCTCATCGCGCAGCGTATCGTCAGCTTCTTCGACGGCAGTCTCTGCCACTGCCAGGCTGGAAAGGGCAAACATGCCTACTGCTATAACTGAACGCCACATACCTTACTCCTAAATGTCCAAAATCTAATTATCGCACACTTACCCAATTTTAGGCTGCCTAACGGGAGTCGTCGCCAACACCGCACCTAGAGCGGCGTTGGCGACGACTCCGTTTAAACGGCCCCTGATGCCCTAAACCACTTTGCATGCTCGATACCACAGACGTATGATAATCAATCTTCTAATTATTCTCGTATCGAAGACTTACAGATTCACTGAGCGAAATGAAAATGCCACGAACCTTGAAGACAACACCAAAGCTACTGAGCTGCTTTGGCGCATTTAAGCTGAGCCGGCTGATTTTGCCAGCGCTACTCATCTCCGCCAGCGCCATTTCAGCACTGGCTTGGGGGGATCCTGCTTTATCGGTAAATGCCACGTTGGGCACGGGTCTTGAGACGGTCAGTCAGCCCACAGAATCAAACGCCGCCGCACTGCAAACAGAATTTAAGCCACTCGCACCGGTCGTCGAACACGGAGCCACAACTCGTAATATTCTCCGAGCACTCAAGGAGCGGCACTATGTCTCCCAAACGCTCAATGATGAAAGCTCCGAACTCATTCTCAAAGAATATTTAACAGACCTTGATCCGAGCAAAAGCTACTTCGTTAAGGAAGATATCGATGACTTTAATCGGTACCAATTGACCCTAGATAACGCGCTTCAAAACGGCAATTTAGATCCGGCTTTCACCATTTTCAATCGCTACCAAAGCCGTGTGCTCGACCGCTTGAATCGGGTCATTGCGCAACTAGAGGCCGGTCTATCCGATTTTGATTTTACCGTCGATGAGACCCTAGAGCTCGATCGCGCTGAGGCCCCCTGGGCACTCGATCTCGCAGCGCTTGACGCTTTATGGCTCAAACGCATTAAAAATGATGTACTCAACCTTAAATTGACCGACAAACCACTCAAAGATATCGAGTCCCTCTTGCTTAAACGGTACAAAAACCGTTTGCACCGGACCTCTCAAACCCGTAGCGACGATGTCTTTCAGTTATTTATTAATGCGCTCGCGAAAACCTACGACCCCCACACCCAATATTTCTCACCCACAACCGCTGAGAACTTTAATATCAATATGAGTCTTTCTCTTGAGGGCATCGGCCCTGTCCTTGCCATCGAGGACGAATACACGAAAGTCGTTAGCCTCGTTCCTGCTGGACCCGCTGATAAATCGAAAGGCCTCAAGCCCAATGACCGAATCACGAGTGTCGGTCAGGGCATTGAGGGCGAGATGGTCGATGTGATCGGTTGGCGCCTAGACGACGTCGTCAAATTGATCCGAGGCAAGAAAGACACGGTTGTTCGACTGGAAGTTCTCCCCGCTGCAGCAATGGATAATTTCTCGAGCAAAACCATTCCTATTGTTCGCAACAAGGTAGAGCTGGAAGAACAATCCGCCCAATCTGAAATTCTGTTAGTTGAGGGATACGGACAAGTGCACCGTATCGGCGTGATCGATATCCCTACCTTTTATATTGACTTTGAAGCGCTCCAAGCTGGCGATGCGAATTACCGGAGTACGACGCGAGATGTCAAGCGGCTACTGTCTGAACTGAAAAGTGAGCAGGTCGACGCCATCGTCATAGACCTGCGGGACAACGGCGGAGGCTCACTGCAGGAAGCAAGAACACTGACCGGTCTTTTCATCGATCGGGGCCCTACAGTGCAGATTAGAAGCAAATCAGACCGAGTCGATGTACTCACAGACAGAGACTACCGAACCGAATACGAGGGTCCCCTCGGCGTAATGGTTAATCGCTTAAGCGCGTCCGCATCTGAAATTTTCGCCGGCGCAATACAAGACTACGGCCGAGGGCTTGTTATCGGGACACAAACTTTTGGGAAAGGAACCGTCCAAACCCTGCAGCCGCTTGTGCGCGGTCAACTCAAAATGACTCAAGCAAAATTCTATCGAATCAGCGGTGAATCAACTCAGCACCGGGGAATCGTTCCTGATATTCAATATCCTGAGGATTATGACCCCGAAACCATTGGCGAAAGCACTTTGGATCGGCCGCTCATTTGGGACAAAATCACACCTGCGTTTTACCGTCCGAAAGCAGACCTCCAACAGCTTGTTCCAGAGCTGACAAAATTACACAGCGAGCGCATGCGCGCCGATCCAGAATTTCAGTATATCGAAGCTGCATTTTCGTATCGAAAATTACGTCGTGACATCACCGAAATCTCTCTCAACGAGTCTAATCGTCGCGCAGAACAGTCTGAGGCGAAGGCCTTTTGGCTCGATCTTACCAATAAGAAAAGGATTGCCCAGGGGCTAGAAACCTTGGCCAGCTTGGATGAGCTCGGTTCTGAAACACAAACCAACCTAAGCTCATTGGACTCAATTGATTCGATCGTCGATGAGGCCGGTGAGACCGGCGTAACCCCTAACTTGCTTGCCGACCCGCGTCCACCAGAGCAACAGCAAACTGACGATCCGCTACAAGCCTCGCCCGATCAGGATCCTGCAGGCACAGAAGTCGCTGAAATCGACGATGAAACGCCAGATGCCTTCTTGGTTGAGGCCGCCAACATTTTGAGCGATTTTATTGGCCTAACGCGGAGGAGCCCAACAGCGAATCAATCGCTATCAGCCACCTAAATCTCCTCTTGCCTTCACCCTAGAAAACCGAGACCACCTCATCGATGGCTTTCCGCGTGATCACAGGCACCGTAGCATCCAAGGCGGGATAGCCTACAACCAGCAACAAATAGGGCCTCTCAAAACTAGGACGAGCCAGCAAATTCTGCAGAAAACCCATTGGGCTGGGTGTGTGGGTTAGGCAGACCAGCCCCGCTTGATGCAGGGCAGAAATCAAAATCCCCGTTGCGATTCCCACAGATTCAGGCGCGTAATAGTTTTTTTGACGATTCCCGTGTGAATCTAATTGAAAACGTTGTTGAAATATCGCAATGAGATAAGGCGCCTGTTCTAAAAACGGTTTGTTTGCATCCGTTCCCAAGGGCGCTAAGGCCTCCAGCCATTCCTTCGAAGCTCTTTCGCGATAAAAGGCAGTTTCCTCTTTTTCAGCAGCAATTCGAATAGCGCGTTTTTTATCGGGGTCTTTCACCACAGCGAAGTGCCAAGGTTGACGGTTTGCGCCACTCGGCGCCGCGCAGGCTGCTCTGAGGCAATCAAGAATCACGGCTTCAGGCACAGGGTCCGACGAGAAACTTCGAACGGTCCGACGCCGCTCTAAAGAATCGGCATGGCCCGCTGCAAAGGCGATCGACGCCGCTTTTGGGAGGGACCGAAAATCTAGGGGTTGATGGGTCATAAACAGTCTCTCAGGCTTGTATCGCTGAACTTAACCGATCAGCCTAGCGCACTCCTGCGTCGATGCAAGCCTCTACTAATCACAGCAGAAGAAAGCTGCCGTCAAGGTCAATTTTCCACTCGAAGGCAGACTTCCAGCATCGCTACAACAATTGAACCCACCGGGGAGTTGATCACAGTGCAAGACCGCGCCACACTATCCGCCGCTAACTTCATTCACCGGCAACCAGATATGCACTCGAAAAACCCAAGTACGCGTTCCAAGACACATCGAATCGCAATTCAAATGAAACCTCATCTCATCGTGACAGTGCTGTTAATGTCTGCTATCTGTCTGAGTTCGGCGAGTCAACATTCGCATGCGATCCTACCGCCGCCCTCTTCGCTGCAGTCGATCGGATTTGGTAGCTGCCTTGAGGGCCAGAAATCATTTTCGATTTTAAGCACCATTACCGCGGCGAAACCGGATGTTTTCATCTTTGCGGGGGATAACGTGTATGCAGAAAACGAAACCCTCGACCCAAAACTAGCGTCGCTTCGAGAGGCCTATCAGCAGCTCTCCGAGGCACCAGAGTTTCAAGCGATGAGCGAGGCCGTTCCAATTCTAGCGACCTGGGATGATCATGATTACGGCCTCAATGATGCAGGTCAGGACTTCCCGCAGCGTCAGGCCTCTGAGCAATTGTTCGAGTCCTTCTGGGGGGTTCCCGCTGCCGATCCTAGCCGAACCCGGCCTGGAATCTATCGAGTGGTTCGAATAGGCCAAGCGCCGCAAGCCATACAAATCATTCTTCTGGACACCCGATTCTTTCGTACATCGCTTTCCAAACCTTTGATTCCACCGCTAACGGGTCGCTACACGCCCTCGGAAGACCCGCTCCAGTCCATGCTGGGTGAATCGCAATGGCTTTGGTTACAAGAAATTCTCAAAGAGCCCGCGAATTTACGGATTTTAGTGAGCTCTGTACAAGTGCTCGCCGATGGACATCGATGGGAATCCTGGAGAATGCTGCCGTTGGAGCGATCCAAGTTGCTGGGTCTACTTGAACAAACGAAGGGAACCACTGTGATGATCTCCGGAGACCGTCATTTGGCGGCTCTCTACCGCAAAAAGACACCAAACGGCGGCGATCTTTGGGAAATGACCAGTTCATCGCTCAACCTACCGCTCTCAGAGATAGCCAGTCAAATCAAGCCGGAGACCGGCAGCTTCCTCCAAGGGCAAGCCACCACGGACGCCAACTTTGGCTGGATCGACATCGATTGGTCTGAGCGAACACTGAGTTTGGAGCTTCGCAATCCAAGAAATATCAGGATCGATGGCGTCAAAATTGACTTCTAAATTAAAGCACTTGAGCCCTGGCTCTCGGGATCGGTGGTTATCTGACCTCTTAGCAGTGCCGATTAAGATCGATCGCATCGAACCCATTCTGACAGGCCACATCGCGGATGTGAGCCGCTTGCACATCAGCGAACCGGGAAGCACCGGGACATCAACCCTGCCCAGCACAGTGATTGTCAAAAGTACCGTAGACCCGCTCATTAACCCACTGGGTCAGACCTTCGATAGCTTCGCCCGGGAGGCCCACTTCTACACAGCTATCGCCCCGAAACTGAGTCTCAGCGTTCCCCATTGCTGGGCAATCGATCAGCAGATCACCGGTCCCTCGGCGTTAATTATCGAGGATTTGGGCACCGCCACTGCTTTTGAACATCACGTCTGTCCTGTCGAAAATGCTCTTGAGTGCTTGTCAGGCCTTCACAGCGTCGAAATCAAATCGCTCGCTATTAATCAAGATATAGATAGCAATATCAGCAGCTTGAAATCGATTTGCAAGAACAATTCTCCGGCATTCGCGCTCTACAATGACATGAATCCAAGCCGATTTAAAACGGCGGTTTTGGACGCCTTACAGGATACAGATCCGTCCCCTACGGACTCAACCCACTGCCTGATCCACTGCGACTTCCGGTGGGACAACCTACTCGCCCCTCGAGGCGGCACGATCATTGACTGGGGTGATTACTGCACAGGGCCGAGGGCCTATGACCTTGCCTATTTTCTCGCAACGAGTCTGGCATCAATGCCGTCATCTCAGCACCCTGAAGACCTTGACGAGTGGGTTTTAAGGGCGCTCACCCATTACGAAGCCACATCAAACAATCTAAGAGACACTCAGAGCGGTCAGGCTGGGTCATCAAGCCTTGACCTCGCCGCCTCAATGGCACGCTGGCTGCCTCTAGCGGCCTGGACCCCCCTGACACTTTTGGCTACAAAAGATTTGTCGATCTCAGGTCGTAACTACTGGCGAGCAGTCCTTGCCGCATGTCACCGCCTATTCGATGTTTTAGCCCATCTGAGCCACTAAGCCTCCAGCACTAAAGCGTTCCAGATTGCTTTAGGTGGCGCTCAACAATGTCGTAAGCATTTTGTATTTCTTTGAAACGCGCTTCAGCGGCCTCCAATAGTTCAGGCGGCAAGCCATCGGCCTGAACTCGATCGGGATGATGCTTCATCGCGAGCCGGCGATAAGCCCGCTTGACCTCGGACATCGATGCATCTGGCGCACAACCTAACGTCTTAAAGTGCACCTCGAGCGGTACGTCCCCGCTACCGCTATGCTTAAGTTTCAGACGCGCATAATCGCTTTGGCAGCCAAACAAGGCCGCAGCCTCGCTCAACAGTCGATCCTCTTCAGGGTGAAGCTCTCCATCTGCAAACGCCAGCAACGTTAAAAGTTCCAACAACATCACTAGCATTTGGGGTTGCCGACGAAAGGCACTATGGAACTGCTGGGCATAGTCCATAAACTCAGCGGGCGCATCTTTAGCCTGATTGAAGATGTCGACAGCCAGCGAGCGGGCCTTGGCATCCAGGCGCAGGTTATCCCGCATGACTTGTTCCACGAGGGCAATTTCAGATTCTGAGACTCGGCCATCCGCTTTTGATAATTGGCCGAGCATCGCAAAGGTTGCTGTGAAGAAAACGCTTTGTTTTTGTTCGACCTGACCCAAAGCCGAGCCGCCGGCCTGGCCCATCCGATTGGCCAATACAACCCCTAGGACCGCACCAATTGGCCCCCCCAACATAAACCCAACGCCGCCCCCTAGAAGGGTGCCCATCCAGCTCATCGTTGTGAATCCGGTTTTTTAAACGAGGGTGCGGTCATACCACTTCTCCACCAATGAGCGTCAACAACTGGGCGGTTTTTTCTTCCATCAAATCCGGCAGCCCTCGACTCTCAACATTCAAGCGAATCACCGGTTCGGTGTTAGACATCCGCAAGTTAAAGCGCCAATCTGTAAAATCGAGACTCAATCCATCCGTTCTATCTATCACAGCGTCTGGGGTTTTAAATTGATGCTCAATGGCTTGAATCACTGACTCTGGATTTTCAACCCGACGATTAATCTCTCCACTCGCCGGAAAAGCGCGCATTCGCGCATCGACCAATTGCGCGAGGGTCTGATTTTTTTCACTCATTAGCCGCGTAATCAAAAGCCAAGGCACCATACCACTGTCGCAATAAGCAAAGTCACGAAAGTAATGATGTGCACTCATCTCACCGCCATACACCGCGTCTTGAGAACGCATGGTTTCTTTCATGAAGGCATGCCCAGTCTTGCTCATCACCGCTCGAGCGCCCTTTGCCTCAGCAATGTCGATGGTATTCCACGTCAACCGGGGATCATGAACAATCGTGGAGTCGGGTTCGGTTTCAATAAAGGCTTGGGCCAATAGCCCAACCATATAGTAACCCTCGATAAATCGCCCCGTGTGATCGAAGAAAAAACATCGATCAAAGTCGCCATCCCAAGCGATGCCTAGATCAGCGCCCGTTGAGGTAATGGCATCGACTGTGGGCGTTCTGTTCTCGATCAACATCGGGTTGGGCACCCCGTTCGGGAAGTTTCCATCGGCACCAAAGTGCACTTTCACGAACTCAAAGGGTAAATCAGGTTCCAGCTGGTCAATGACGGCCCCTGCCCCTCCGTTGCCAGGATTGACTACAATCTTTAGCGGCTTAAGGCGCTCGATGGGATCGACGTAACGCAACAACCGATCTCGATAGGCTTGGCGGTGATCGAGTGTTTGAAGTTGCCCGGTTCGCGAAGATTCGTCAAAATTTTGCGTCTCGATCAAATCCCTGATGGCGAATAAGCCCGTATCACCACTGATGGGTTTTGACTCGGCTTTAACCAACTTCATACCGTTGTAATCTTTTGGATTATGGCTGGCGGTGACCATTATGCCGCCGTCCATTTTAAAATGTTCGGTGGCAAAGTAGATCTCTTCGGTGCCGCATTCTCCAATGTGAAAAACATCGACGCCGGATGAGCGTAACCCTTCAATCAACGCGTCGGTGAGCTCTTGGCTCGTCAGACGGATATCATGCCCTACCATCACTTTGGTAGGCTGCAACCAGGTTGCGTAGGCTTTTCCCAAGTCGCGTGCCAAATTAGGATTCAGTTGGTCAGGAATTCGGCCACGGATGTCGTAGGCTTTAAAACAGGAGAGGTCCATAGGATGCGCCGTCATCAATTGAAGCGCCCTAGTTTACACCAAAGGGCTGGAGCGAGCTGCTCCCCTTGCACCCAATTTCTTCGAAAGGGACTGCTACTTGGCATCCTGATCGTGCTGGCAGGCTGCGAGCCTTCGGCTTTTGAGGGCGCACTGAGCCGCTATCTCGAGGGCATCGAGCGCATCCTTGGTCAGATTCCCGCTAAAGCCTCTGAAATGGACCCCATACGTCCCCCGAGCGCTACGCCTCCTGTCAAACTAGCTCTGCAAGACGATCACAGGCTTGATTTGCTCGACTACCTCAAGACCACACCCTGCGCGCTGCATCAGCTGATCAGTCAACGTAATTCTAGCCTCGGTCAATTTGCCACCGACTCGACTCGGCTCATCTATACCGTGCAATTTCTTCAGCAGGTGGATCCTTGCATCGCTTATCTGAGTAAAGAGAACCCGAACCTAGCGGATCAGCTCAGAGCGGCGAGCCTCGACAAACGAGAACGGCTGCCGGGGCTACTGCGCTCGACTATTCTCACCGGTCCAGAATATCATGCTTTCTGGAAACCCCCTCAGTCCCTGGGCGACTATCCAAGGACGGTGCAAAGTGATCTCGAAGTCGACTTTAAAGCACTCATTGCAGACGTTGCATCCCTCCGTGATGGCGCATTCAAGGATACCGCTGGCAGCTTCAATTCAAAACTGAGCGGACTCAATAAAGGTGAAGGTGGATTGATGCTCGCTGCCTGGGAGGACGTCAGCCAATCTTTGAATATTGCAAACGAGATGATTATTGCCTTTAAGGCGAAACGACCGCTTTGCTACCTCAACCGATCTAACCCTCGAGCCGAGAATTTCCAAGGCCTTGTTCGAACCGTTTTCATCGACAGCATTCAGCCGCAAATCAGCGCTCTCAATCGTAGAACCTACGCCTTGATGCCGCTCGTGCACCAGCTGGAGTCTGATCTTGGCGCCGGGATGGCGCCCGATTTTCGCGCCTTTGTGACTCAGAGGACCCAGCGCATCGAGGCCGGCCGCCAAGCCCTTCGCGATCACGTTGCTCTGCTGGGTGACCTATTTGACAGCTGCGGCGGAATCACGTGACCCGATTGGTCAGTAACCCAACGCCGCGCCGCCTTCACGAGGATCCGCGAATCCTGTGAAGACGTCACCTTCAATCGAAATGCTGTTGGCATCACCCATCGCGGGACGCTCTTTTAACTGGTGTCCTAGCGCTCTGAGCGCATTTTGTGTTGGCGGATCGATCGCCTCAGGACCGAAATAAATCACATCGGGTTGCCACTGATGATGAATTCTCGGTCGCCGCACCGCGGCCTCTAAATCCAACCCATAATCAATCATGTTCACAATGACCTGAAGCACCGCTGTAATGATGGTTGAGCCACCAGGTGAGCCTGTAATGAGATAAGGCTGACCTGATTTCAAAACGATTGTTGGCGACATTGAACTCAGCATTCGCTTACGAGGTTCAATGGCATTCGCTGCGTTGCCAAAAAGACCATATTGATTAGCACTGTCAGAACTTGCCGCAAAATCGTCCATCTCGTTATTCAACAAAATCCCTGTACCTGGGACCACCCACTGACTGCCAAAGCTACTATTGAGCGTCGTGGTCAGTGCTACCATCATTCCCGCGTCATCAATCACCGAAAAATGCGTTGTCTGCTCGCTTTCTGGATCCGCCAAACCATGGCCCACATCCATGCTCGAGCTCGCCCGCTCCGGGTCAAAACCGGCCATACGTGCCGCCGCGTATTGTCTATCGATCAAAGCTTGCTGGGGCACCTGCCAAAAGTCAGGATCCCCCAGATGCTCCGCTCGATCGGCGTAGGCCCGGCGCTCAACTTCCGTCATCAAATGAATCGACGCTGCACTGCCAAGCGGCAACGTCTCAAGCTCGAAGTCTTGGAGCATATTCAGCATCTGAATGAGCAAAATACCACCAGATGAAGGTGGCCCCATCCCGTAGATGTCATAACCTCGGTAACGGCCGTGGACCGGCTTGCGCCAAACCGACACATAATCTCTAAGGTCAGCTTGCGTGATGAGTCCACCCCCGCGTTTCATTTCTGCAACGATCGCCTCTGCGACCCAACCCGCATAAAACCCCGCTGCCCCCGCTTTCGAAATTGCCCTCAAGGTTTTCGCCAGATCGGGCTGCCGCCAAAGGTCACCACCCTCCAGGGGACGACTTGGCAGACTAAATTTCGCAACGGTTGCCGGTCTCTCGGGTACCCCAGCAACCAAATCACGTAACCGAGACGCCAGGATGTCGGATATTTCAAATCCCGACTCCGCAAGCTCAATGGCGGGCGCAAGCACCTCTTCCCGGGTTAGCTTTCCAAAGCGCTTATGTAGACGTAGTAGCCCATCGACCGACCCAGGGGTACCCGATGCTAAATGGCTATAAAGTGCTTTTCTAGGATCGTATTGGCCCGATTCGTCAAGAAACTGAGTCGGCCAGGATGCCAGCGGCGCTTGTTCTCGATGATCAAGGGTCACCACCTCGCCCGAGGGAAGGCGAACGACTGCAAAACCACCCCCGCCAAGGTTACCGGCCTCAGGGTAAGTGACGCTTAATGCAAAACCTACAGCAACGGCACTGTCTACCGCGTTACCACCCGCCGCAAGGATGTCTAAACCGACTTGGCTGGCCTCCCGAGAGACTGAGACCACCATCCCCTTTGAGCCGCTGGAGGGATTCTCCGGGCCAGCAAGCGCCGAAGAAAAACACATCAACAACAGCCCAGAAAGACATCCCAGGCGAATCCAGGTTCCATTTAAAATCGGAAAATCACAGATCATATTTGTTTACTGCGACCCGCCCAGTAGGGTTCACGGACCAACCGCCGCTGAATTTTTCCCGACGGCAATCGGGGCAAGTCATCAACAAAATCGATACTCTTTGGGGATTTAAATCCCGGTAGATGGTCTCGGCAAAAAGCCAGCAAATCCTCCGCGAGGCTCGATGAAGGATCAATACCTGTCTTTAGTTGAACAACCGATTTCACGGACTCTCCCCATTCCTCATTGGGGATACCCACTGTGCAGACATCGGATACGGCGGGATGTTTCAGCAACACATCATCCGTTTCCTGCGGATAGATATTGACCCCGCCGGCAATAATGGTTTCTGCGCTTCGGCCCGTTAGAAAAAGATAATTGTCCTCGTCAAAATAACCCATGTCACCCAAGGTGAAGTACTCTCCTCGGTAGCTGTTTTGCGTTTTCTCTGTATCTTTGTAGTAGACAAACCGTACCGCGGGGGCCTTAAAATAGATCGTTCCGACACTCATCGCAGGCAGTACTGCACCTTCGTCGTCCAATATTCTATTGTCCGCCCCGTCCGGCGATCTCCCAACTGTACCCGGCTTCCCCAACCATTCTTCCGGACCAACAAAGAAACCACCACCCCCTTCTGTTGCTGCGTAATACTCAAACAGTACCGGCCCTAAGTAATCCATCATCTGTTGTTTAACATGCACGGGACAAGGCGCGGCACCGTGCAGGACATAACGCAAGCTGCTGACATCAAATCCGCTACGAAGCGTTTCAGGCAGAGCCAGCAACCGGTGGAACATGGTGGCAACCATATGCGTGTGGGTAATCTTATGAGTCGCCACTAGGCGCAGGGTCTCTTCGGGATCCCATTTGTCCATCAAGACCGTTCCCACCCCCTGATTGATAGGCGCAACAATATTAAAGGCCAGAGGCGCCGCGTGATAAGCTGGACCGGTGCAGAGCGCGCGATCTGTCTCAGGATTCCAAGCCGCAGCAAGCGTCGCCCGGGTTACGGTATCTGCGTTAGCACGGTCCCCCGCGGTTAACTTGGCAGGGGGTATTCGAGGCCGATAAACGCCTTTCGGACGACCGGTGGTCCCCGAGGTGTAGAGCATCTGGGCACCAATTTCCGGATCACTCAAATCGTTTGCATCGACCCCTTCAAGCTGTTCATCATAATCTTCAAATCCGGCAATCGCCCCCCCAACAGAGAGCGCAACCTTGAGGCTTGACTGATGATCGGCAAGCGCAAGTTGGGCGGGTTCTGCACAACGAATATCCGCAATAAAAGCTTTAGCCTCACAATTGCCTACGATGTAGGACGCGTTATCTCCAGTCAGATGCCAATTTATCGGTGTTACACGAAACCCAGCCCGCTGACAGGCAAAAAACACCTCTAAAAATTCGGGGCGATTCACCAGCAACATCGCGACCCCATCATCGGGTTGAAGGTCCGAAGCTCGAAGAACCCGGGCGAGTTGATTGACTCTGGCGTTGAGTTCGAAGAAGGATCGCTCTCCCATGTTCGATGCAACCGCTAATCGATCTGGCGCATGATGGGCATGGTATGCCAGCATCATGCCCGTTTGGGCAGCGGCCTCTAAATTTTCTAAGTATTCCATGAACAAACCTTCTTTCGACCTATTGGCTTGATAGCATAACCGCGACCAGAAACACAATATGGGTGAACCCGCGAACAGCTTGAAAAAAGGAAAGTGACTCAGTCAAAAGTCGAATTGCCTTGAGAATCGAGGGCGCTAGCGAGCGCCTGGCTTAAGCATCCCGGGGTATGAACTGCATGGGCCCCGTTGGCTTTTGAGCGCCGGGGGACTTCTCCCGCGCGTTATTGATCGTGGGTTCAACGTCGACGACTCGCAGGCCAGAAGGCAGCCTTGGCGCCATCATTTCTTGTACCCTCTCAATGGGTGACTCAGTATCCATCCAATACTGGAC
>MDTB01117221.1_pt1 | contig 25228 bp, 26 predicted proteins | sample 811161 | NCBI WGS metagenome assembly MDTB01 (sample SAMN05326650, study PRJNA326480) | marine metagenome | isolation source: seawater | place: Mediterranean Sea | collected 2009
GAAATCTGTAGAAATTGTATGTAAGTTCCTGCCTTGAAAAAGTTTCTGAGTGTTATCGATAGAGTCAAATTCAATCTCGTTAGCCTTGAAGGGTAGAAAAACTGCCAACTTAACTGACTTGGGTTCATTAATCGAATCTAATAGCGAAAGTTTTTCAACAAGCAAATCATCTTCTATTTTATAAGCTCCTTTGGCCTCGATGGGAACCCGAAGTACCATTCCAGGCCTCAGTCCAAGTGATAAAAGCTGTGGATTGAGTGAATCCAATACTTTCTGAGTCACTCCGATTTTTTTTTCGATGCGATAATATCCCTCCTTGGGTCTCACCGTGTAATAATTATAATTGCTATCCCAAGTTTGACTTACTGACTGGGCAGGCATAACGGGGACAAGAATCTCCTGGCCTGCTTTTAATCCCGCTTTAATTTTTGGATTTAGTGCTTCCAACTCGGGAACAGTCATTTTAAAATTATAAGCAATCCTCCATTTGGTTTCTTTCGGCTTAACGATATATTTTTCAATAGTCTTGTCTACTAAGGTAGGTTTTGGCTGAACAGCTTCCTTCAAATCTTGCTTGTAAACCGGAATTCGCAGTACCATGCGTTTTCTGAGGCCTATTTTTTCAAGTAATGGATTGTATTCATTTAACTGCTCTTTAGTAATGTTATATTCTCTAGTTATGCCAAAAATTGTTTCTTTTTTTTTGACTTTATGGGATATAAAGCGCTCAGGAGCCTGTTGAGCTTGAAGTATTAAAAGCCCAAAAAACATAAAAAGAACAATAAGTAACTTATTTTTTTCACAGTAAATTATTCCCATTCAATGGTAGCAGGGGGCTTAGAGCTAATGTCGTAAACTACTCTGTTTATGCCCTTAACTTTATTGATGATTTCATTGGATATCTTCTGAAGGAAGGCATAAGGCAAATCTACCCAATCAGCAGTCATTCCGTCTGTTGATTGCACCGCACGAAGGGCAACACACTTTTCATAGGTTCTTTCATCTCCCATCACTCCCACGCTATTAACAGGCAACAGCATTGCTCCTGCTTGCCAAACTTGGTCATATAAATCCCATGACTTAAGCCCTTCAATAAAAATTGCGTCCACCTCCTGTAACATTTTTACTTTTTCCTCAGTAATACCCCCTAAGATACGGATTCCTAACCCTGGACCTGGAAACGGATGTCGACCTAATAATTCAGGATTAATCCCTAAACTCGCACCAACCCTCCTTACTTCGTCTTTAAATAACATTTTAAGGGGCTCTACAAGTTTCAATTTCATGTAATCTGGTAACCCGCCGACATTATGATGGGATTTGATGGTCGCCGAAGGGCCATTCACAGAAATCGATTCAATCACATCTGGATAAATGGTGCCTTGTCCCAACCATTTCACATTCGATATTTTTTTGGACTCCTCGTCAAAAACATCAATAAACGTATTGCCAATAATTTTTCTTTTTGTTTCGGGATCGGTCACACCCTTCAAGGCATTTAAAAATTGATTTGAAGAATCAACACCTTTGACATTTAACCCCATTCCTTCATATTGATTCAATACGCTTTCAAATTCATTTTTACGAAGTAGTCCATTATTTACAAATACACATTGTAATTGATCACCTACAGCTTTGTTTAACAAAACGGCTGCAACCGTTGAATCTACGCCACCCGACAAGCCCAAAATAACTCTTTCGGTACCTATAGTTTCGCTAATTTCATTAACCGTCATCTCTACAAAAGAATCAGGCGTCCAATCTTGTTTTAGTCCAGCAATTTTTAATAAAAAGTTTTCCAAAAGCTTCTTTCCATCGGCGGTGTGATAAACCTCGGGATGGAACTGAATTCCATAGGTGTCCTCTCCCTCAACCCTGAAGGCTGCATTGGTAACATCCTGTGTACTTGCCAACAAAATTCCACCAGTAGGCAGTGTGTCAATCGTATCGCTATGACTCATCCATACTTGGCTTCCTTTTTCGATTCCCTCAAAAAAAGTTTCTCCATCTTCGATCATTGACAGATTTGCCCGACCGTATTCTCTTAAATCAGAGGGTTTTACATTACCTCCTGAAAAGTGTGCCAAATATTGTGCGCCATAACACACTGCTAGTAGGGGAAGTTGCCCTTTAATCTCAGACAAATTTGGATGAGGCGCGTCTTCAGATCGGACAGAGTAAGGAGATCCAGATAAAATTACCGCATTAAATTCTTTGATGTTTTGCGGAGGATTATTGAATGGATGAATCTCACAATATATAAATAGCTCTCTAACTCTTCTTGCAATCAATTGGGTGTATTGTGACCCAAAATCAAGAATCAATACTTTGTTTTGCATGTATCAAAAATACAATTAATTCAGAACAGATGAATTCACCATAAGCGTATTTTATCAAAAAAAAATGTTGGTAAAACCTATATTACAACAATGGTAAATTCTCCAGATAGCGGATCGAAAGCATCCATCAAAAAATCAATAAACTCACTTCCTTTTTCTGTGTATACACTGCTAAAGTTTTCTACACGCTCTTGAAGATTTCCTCCAGGGAAAAGCTGTTCATGTAACAAAACTAATCGCTCAACTTGATCTTTGAGTTTAAGCTTTTGAGCTTTAAGTAGCCTTTGTTCCAATCGATCTATACCCTTAAACTGCTTTGACTTTTGAGCTTGGACAGATCCTTTGAAAGAAGCGTCTGTTTCATTGACTAAGACCTCCAGCTGATCGAATTGTTTTTCCAATGCGGTTTTGAGTGGGGATAAATCCAAATCAATATTACTGATTTGTCTTACTTTTTTATTGATTAAGGCATTTCTTTTTAGAAATAAGTCAGGGATTTCTAATTTTAAATTCTTAACCTTTTTTGCATTTTTTGCAGAAATAATCAACGCAGCATTCCGCATACAAAGAATTGGAAACAAAACTTTTTGGGAGTCAAAAAAAGATTTTAATTCTAACCAATATGCTAATTCCCCTCCGCCACCAAAATAAGCAATATTGGGTAAAATAACTTCCTGGTATAGCGGACGTAAAAGCACATTAGGTGAAAATTTTTCCGGATTTTTATCTGCTAAATCAATTATTTCTTTTTCAGATAAATTATTAGCTGTTCCCTCAAAAGCATAACGGCTACCTGTTTTTGTGATACGGTGACGCTTACCGTCATCCAAAAAAAACAGATTTACCTTTCTTGGATTGACTTGCGGTTTAAAGGTTTGGGAATAATTTTTTTGGATCGCGGCAATCTGAGAAAGCACTTGCTCCTCACATTGATGAGTGAGTAAATCCTCTTTAATGTAGTTGGTGAATTCTTTCTTTAAATCAGGGTGATTTGCATCGATGATCACCAGACCAAAGCGTCCAAATAAATGGTTGACAAAGACTCGTGTGGCATCCGAGAGATTATTTTCTGATTCATAGCTGAGTGCTATCAACTCTTTAAGCGCTTTAGCATCTAAACTACTTCCTAATTCCTTTTTAAATAACGCTAATAAAGAGGCTAAACTTTCCGTATTAATTTCACCGACCGCTCCACCTGAGTTAGTGTTCCACTGAAATTTTTTACCGTTAAAAATAAAAGCACTGATTTCCTGAAAGTCATGATCCTCTGACGCCATCCAATAAACAGGAACAAAATCTAGGTCCGAATATTTTTTCTTTAACTGTAGTGAGAGCTTAATCGCACTAATGATCTTATAAATAAAATAAAGTGGCCCAGTCATCAAACACAATTGATGCCCAGTAGTTACCGTCAAAGTAGATTGTTTTTTAAGTAAATTAAGATTTTTAACCACCTTTGGAAAAGACTCAATACCTTGATATTGCTCGTTTAAAACCGAGCAAAGTGTGGCTCTAATTTCATTGTTGTAAGCGCTTTTCTTTTCAAGCGCTTGGCGGTACAAATTTTCAAAAGAAGGAAAACCATTATGAAAAGGCTCAAGTGCTTTGTTTTCTGCTAAATAATCGCACATCAGTCCAGAAACGAATCCTGTTTCACGAAGTGGAAGATGTTGCGCTTTCATTGACATTTTAAGTTAAATATAGCGGTGTTTTTTTAATCCACAAGGGTGGAAGAGTTTGACGGTATCCCATAAAGATCAAAATCAGTTGCTTCAAAAATCTCTACATTGGCAAAATCTCCCGTTTTTAGATAGTATTTTTTGGCATCGATCAAAACCTCATTATCAACATCAGGCGAATCGATCTCTGTTCGTCCAACAAAATAATCCCCTTGTTTTCTATCGATAACACAGCGATAAGTTTTACCTACCTTTTTTTGATTTTGTTCCCAAGAAATTTCAGATTGAATTTTCATGATCTCGTTGGCTCGTTCCTGTTTGATCTCTTGGGGTAAATCGTCCTTCAATTCATAGGCATACGTGTTTTCTTCGTGACTGTAAGTAAAACAGCCCAAACGTTCAAAACGCATTTCTCTCACCCAATGTTTTAATATTTCAAAATCCTCCAAAGTCTCTCCAGGATAGCCAACAATTAGTGTTGTTCTGATTGCAATTTCTGGAAGTATTTTTCTGATATCACGAATAAGGTCAGTTGTTTTCTGTTTCGTAGTGCCACGGCGCATAGATTTTAAAATATTATCTGAAATATGCTGAAGCGGGATATCAAGATAGTTGCAAATCTTAGGTTCTCTTTTCATTACCTCAATTACTTCCATTGGAAATCCCGTTGGAAATGCATAGTGCAACCTGATCCATTCGATACCTTCAACTTTTACCAAGGCGAGAAGTAAATCAGCTAAACGCCTCTTTTTATATAGATCTAAACCATAATAGGTTAAATCTTGTGCTATCAATAACAATTCTTTGACGCCATTTTGAGCTAATTTTTCAGCTCTTAACACCAATTCCTCAATAGGAGTAGATCGGTGTTTTCCCCTCATCAGAGGGATAGCACAAAAGGAACAAGGACGATCACATCCTTCAGATACTTTAAAGTAAGCAAAGTTTTTAGGAGTTGTCGTCACTCGCTCACCGAGTAATTCATGTTTGTAATCAGCCCCTAAAGCCTTGAGTAGTTGCGGCAGATCGGTAGTGCCAAAATAGGCATCTACTTCTGGCATTTCCTTTTCTAAATCAGGTTTATATCGCTCACTAAGACAACCGGTCACAAACAATTGATCAATAGCACCGCTTTGTTTTTTTTGTATTTGATCTAAAATTGTATTAACCGACTCTTCTTTTGCGTTATCAATAAAACCACAGGTATTGACCACAACAATATTGCCTTCTTCCTCATGAACAACTGCTTTGTCATTGGCTTTAAGCTGTCCCATTAAAACCTCAGAGTCGTAGAGATTTTTGGAGCACCCCATGGTAATTACATTAATTTTATTTTGTTTTCTACTTTTAGTTCTCAATAGAATTCTTTTTGATGGGAACAAATCCCAATTGGTTATTTAGAAAGTTAAGCGCAGCCAATTCAGCTTCCTTGAAATGATCACTGGTCAAGTGAGAAATAATCACGTGGTCTTCTGCATTTGCAAAGGTCATTTTTTGTTTTTTTTCCGCTGGAGTTCCCAATTCGTCAAACATTTTCAACATAGCGGGTATGGAAACTACATCGTCTTTTTCTTGTTCATTTTTATAATAATATCCCATAAAAACAGGGGCTTTTACTTTTTGAAACACTTCTGTTTGCATGCCCACGTCGACTAATTTCTGAAGATGAACTGTAGGCTCTAATCGGTATTTAGTTGTCCAGTAATTCTTTTTTTTCTCGGTGATTTTATCCATGATATGGTACTTACTTCCTAAATATAATCTGGCAATTTGAAGTCCCCATGGCAGGGTCAATAACTTAGCCGCAGGATTAAAAATCTCAACGTTTGGACCAAACAATAATAAAGCCGCAATTTGCGGATCACTTCCCAATATTAAGGACAATGTACCTCCTGTGGAACTGGATATTACAATTACTTTTTCACCTATGGTTTTGGCAATAGCAAGTGCTTCCCTCGCACTATCCAAATACTTGTCAGCAGTAAAATCCAAAAGTGGCTCCTTTTCATTCAGACCGTGTCCACTCAGTCGTGGTAAATACAAGTTGGCATTTAATGCCCTGGCAATATTAGTATGGACAGGACTTCCTTCCCCTGTGCTTGCTGAAAATCCATGAAGATAAAGTACACTGTATTGTGTTTTTTTTGGAATCGAATCAACATAGATAAGTTTAGAGGCATTATCAGGCTTAAGATTATCAAAAACAGCTTCCCGATTATCAATCCACTCTTTTAGCTCAACAAGATTATTATTGATTTTGGGCAAGGCTTTTTCCAAATCAGGAGCCTTCACTTCTGACCCAATCATAAATAATCCATAAATAACGGATAAAGAAAAAATTATCTTTTCAATTAGCTTCATTGAGATCAATTAACTGAAAAAGGTTGCCACAAAAGTATCAGCATGAAAGAGTTGTAAATCCTCTACTGCTTCCCCCACTCCAATGTATTTAACTGGAATCTTAAATTGGTCTGATATTCCCATTACCACGCCCCCTTTTGCGGTGCCATCCAACTTGGTTATTGCTAAAGAAGAAACATCAGTAGCAGCAGTAAACTGCTTGGCTTGTTCAAAAGCATTCTGACCAGTGGAGCCATCCAAAACCAAAAGTATCTCATGCGGAGCGTCGGGCACCACCTTATCCATCACCTTTTTTACTTTCGACAGTTCATTCATCAAATTAACTTTATTGTGCAATCGCCCAGCTGTATCAATGATGACTAAATCACTTTTTTGGGCTACTGCCGATTGTAAAGTATCAAACGCAACAGAAGCAGGGTCACTGCCCATTTGTTGTTTTACGATCGGAACACCAACGCGGTCTGCCCAGATTTGGAGTTGATCAATTGCACCAGCACGAAAAGTATCTGCCGCACCGAGGATCACTTTTTTTCCAGCTTTTTTAAAATGATGGGAAAGCTTACCGATGGTTGTCGTTTTACCTACTCCGTTTACTCCAACAACCATAATAACATGCGGCTTATTGGGAAATTCGGATTCAAAAGGTGCAACCTCCTCCTGGTGCTGTTGTTTCAAAATTGCAGTAATCTCGTCCCGTAAAATCTGACCCAGCTCTTTGGTTCCCAAAAACTTATCTTTCGCAACCCGATTTTCGAGGGCCTCGATAATTTTTATTGTGGTAGCTACGCCCACGTCTGACCTGATAAGTACCTCTTCTAATTCGTCCAAAAGCTCCTCATCAACCTTAGACTTTCCCGCGATTGCAGTCCCCAGTTTGGAAAAAAAAGATTTTTTTGAAAGGCTTAAACCTTGGTCTAGGCGCTCCTTCTTCTCTTTTGTAAAAACTGATTTTAGAAAACTCATATGTCTAGAAATAAAAAAAGCTACTATAAAAGTAGCTTATATTTTGAATCGAAGTTCAAATTATTTTTTATTCAACCAGTCGTTGGCAAGGTCAGGCGCAATAATGGTCTCAACAAAAGAGTAGGAATTAGCTCCATCTTTTTTTACCATTTTGATAGCCTTGGTCAACCTTTTTGAGCCAGTTTGAAGTGATGCTACTGATTTCTTTGCCATGTTTACTTAATTTCCTTGTGAACAGTCATACGCTTTAGAATTGGGTTAAATTTTTTAACTTCCAATCTGTCGGGCGTATTTTTTTTATTTTTTGTAGTAATATATCTAGAAGTACCTGACATTCCAGATTCTTTGTGCTCTGTACACTCCAATATTACTTGAATTCGATTTCCTTTTTTTGCCATTGTAATACTTATAAAATGCCTTGAGCTTTTGCTTCTTTGATCACAGCACTGATACCCTTTTTATTAATGGTTTTCAAAACAGATGCCTTGATTTTTAGTGTAATCCACTTGTCTTCTTCAGGAATATAGAAGCGCTTTTTGATAAGGTTGATATCAAACCTTCTTCTGGTCTTATTAACCGCGTGAGAAACGTTGTTTCCAAACATTACTCGCTTTCCGGTGATGTCACATACTCTAGACATGATAATTGATCTTTTTTAACAGGATGCAAATGTACATTTTTTTAATGAGTTTCAAAAAATTTCCAAAAGAATTAAACTCAGGATTTTAACAGGGCACTAAAGAGGATTTCAAACGCTTGATTGACTGTTTTGTGAATGACACGTGTTCTATTATTTCCCATATTAAATTGAAAACTCTCGACCTTTTCAGGCGTTGCAATTCCGATAAAAACAGTCCCTACTTCTCGGCCTTGGTCTGACCTAGATGGTCCTGCGTTTCCTGTGGTCGCCAATGCGTAATCAGTACCGTATTTTTTTTGTGCTCCCAAGGCCATTGACTCCACTACAGCTGCACTGACTTCACCGTTTTGATCAATCAATGATTTTGACACACCTAATATTTGGGTTTTGGATGAAACTGCATAGGTAATCGCACTTCCGTTAAAAAACTTCGATGCCCCAGCATTGGCAGTCAGGCGCGCAGCTATTGCACCTCCCGTACAACTTTCGGCACAACTTAAGGTTTTACCTTTTTGCTTAAGTTTTTCGCCAATCAAAACTTCAATGGGTTTGTCCTCCTCGGTGCCATAATAGATATCTTTTATCAATGGAATGACTTCTGCAACTTGCGCATCTACAGCATTTTTAATTGTTACCATATCTTTTCCCGTAGTGGTAAGTCTTAGACGAACACGACCCAAACTCGGCAAATAGGCCAGTTTGATTTCTTTCGGGAGGTTTTCCTCCCATTTTTCAATCCGTTCCGCGATAACGCTTTCTCCCAATCCATAAGTCAATATTGTTTTGTGATAAATTGACGGCAGAACAAATTGCTCTTGAATTTTCGGTAAAACTTCGTTTTTAATCAACGCTTCCATTTCATAGGGTACGCCCGGAAGTGAAATAAAAATTTGGTCTTGATCTAAAAACCACATCCCAGCAGCAGTTCCGAAACGATTGTGAAGTAGCGTTGCTTTAGAAGGTAAATTTGCCTGGGCACGGTTCATATCGCTAATAGGCGTTGTTACGTATTTTTTAAAAATATTTTCAATATGCGCCAAAACAGCCTCGTCTTTTACCAAGTGGTCATCAAAATACTCGCAAAGGGTATGTTTTGTCAAATCATCTTTAGTCGGGCCCAAACCTCCTGTCATAATGATGATATCAGCCCTCTCCCTCGCCTGATCCAAAGCATTGATAATCGTATTTTTCTCGTCTGAGATGGCCGTTATTTGAGCAATCGCTACTCCAATTTTATTTAATTCTTTTGCTAAAAAAACAGAATTAGTATTGACTATTTGTCCAATTAAAATTTCATCTCCTATACTGATCAGTTCTGCTTTCATTTTATTTTATTTTAATCGAAAAGGTTTTTTTATCCATTAAAAACCCCTCGAGTAAATCGTTTTCCTCTACTTTTTCAACTCCAGCTGGTGTTCCTGTAAAAATTACGTCTCCGATTTTAAGGGTAAAAAATTGTGAGATTTCGGCAATTAGTTCATCTATTTTCCACAACATTTGAGCCGTATTGGCACGCTGAACTACCTTACCATTTTTTTGTAAATGGAAGTCCAAATTATCAATCGCTTTGAAATCTAGCTTATCAAACCAATCCCCAATCACAGCCGACCCATCAAATCCTTTGGCTTTTTCCCACGGAAGGCCATTGTCCTTCAAGTTCGATTGCAAATCACGAGCGGTAAAGTCAATTCCCAAACTAATTTCTTGATAATACTTCGAAGCAAATTTAGGTTGAATGTGTTTACCAATTCGATTGATTTTCACCAATACCTCCACTTCGTGATCAATACGCTCAGAAAAATGTGGTATAAAAAAAGGCTGATTTTTTTGTATTATAGCCGTATCGGGCTTTATAAAAATCACTGGTGATTTGGGTCGATTATTACCCAACTCTTCTATATGCTCAGGGTAGTTTCTACCCACACAAATTATTTTCACCTAAAATTATTCTGTGTTTAATTTCCGTAAGCGAATAGCGGTTAGAACTTTTTTGGTGTACATTGGAAAATCTGCATTGATTAACCATCCAAAGTATCCAGGTTCGTCTTCTAAAATACTTTCCACCGTTTTACCTTTGTGCTTACCAAAGGAAAAACACTCCTGCCCCTCTTTATTAAACACGATAAAGCCAGCAAAATCAGCTGATTTTTTTCGAGTTGTAAATTCACTCAAAAAATTCACATTACCCTCCAAATCCTTATATCGCTCGAGCTGTGCCATGAGTACATCGTGAGTAGCTTGTGTATCTGCCATGGCAGAATGCGCATCGACTAATTCTTCATTACAGTAGAATTTGAGTGCCGCTGTAAGGGTACGCTGCTCCATTTTATGGAAAATTGTTTGCACGTCTACTGTTTTAAAATTTTTAAAATCAAAATCTATTTCAGCCCTCAGCATTTCTTCTGCCAACAATGGGATATCAAAACGATCTGAATTATAACCTGCCAGATCGGCATCTTTGATAAAGTTGTGGATTTTTTTGGAGAGGCTTTTAAAATTTGGTTCGTCAGCCACATCAGCATCATAAATACCATGAACTGCAGATACTTGCGGAGGAATAGGACACTCTGGATTCACCCGCCAAGTTTTGTCCTCTTTATTTCCATCAGGGTGGAGTTTAAGAATGGCGATTTCGACAATTCGATCTTTGGTAACATTGACTCCGGTAGTTTCCAAATCGAAAAAACATAAAGGTCGCGTCAGGTTTAAATTCATAATTAAAGGGCTTAAATATTTTGTTCCATGTCCCAGTTTTCGAGAAAGTCGGTCATGCTTTTGATGAATTGCCCTCCCATTGCTCCATTGATTATACGGTGATCATAGCTGTGAGAAATGATTACCTTTTTTCGAATTGCGATGGAGTCACCTTCTTTTGATTCCATCACTGCAGGCATTTTTCGGATCACTCCCACAGCAACAATACCCACTTGAGGTTGATTGATTATAGGGGTGCCAGTTATCGAACCAAAATTTCCAATATTGGTGAAAGTAAAGGTCCCATCCTGCACCTCATCTGGCCTTAGCTTTTGGTTGCGAGCACGTTGGGCTAGGTCATTAACTGATTTTGACAAACCGAGTAAATTTAAGTGATCTGCATTTTTTATCACAGGAACGATCAAATTACCATCTGCCATAGCAGTAGCCATTCCGATATTGATTGCTCTTTTTTGAATGATATTATTTCCCTCCACAGAACTGTTAAGTAGCGGAAAGTCTTTTAGGGCTTTTATCAAAGCAGTCATGAATAAAGGCGTAAAAGTCAGTTTTTCTCCCTCTCGCTTTTGAAAAGCGTGCTTGTGTTTCTCCCGCCATTCCCAAAGATTTGTCAAATCCGCTTCAATAAAAGATTGCACATGAGCAGAGGTTCTTTTACTAGAAACCATATGATCGGCAGTCAATTTTGCCATACGAGACATTTCGATGATTTCGTCACTACTATCCTCTTTAGCAATTGGATCTATGACCTGCATTGGTGGAAGTGCTTCATCAATGACTTTCATTGCATTGTCCTCTGGGGGATCTATCTCTGGTTGATTCGCTGCTACAATATTTTTTAGCGGTTCAACGCGCTGGTTGCGATTTTTAAGGTATGCCAGCATGTCTTTTTTGGTCACCCTATAATTTTTTCCAGTCCCTTTAATTTGTTTTAGCTCCTCATCAGAAAGCCCCTCAGCTTTGGCAATACTTCTTACCAATGGGGAATAAAAATAGTTATTGTTGTCCGTATTGTTATCAGCAGTTGAAATTTTAGGTGTAGGAACCGCAGCTGTCTTTTCCTCTGGCGTTATATTGGTAATACTCTCAAATTTTGGGATTGGATCAGGCAAAGAAAATGTTGGGGGGGCTTCTTCGGGCTTTACTTCTGTGTCTGGCATTAATTCTTCCACTACAATCGCTGGCTCATCCTTTTCGCTTTTTGGTGAAAGATCGACTTCAGTGGTATCTCCTTCAACTTGTATTACTGCCATAACTTCCCCAACTTGCACGACATCATTTTCAGCAAATCGCTTCTCAATCAAAATTCCGTTAACTTCACTGGGTACATCCGTATCGACCTTATCTGTTGCAATTTCAACAATTACATCATCTACTTGGATGGTATCACCTACCTCTTTTAACCACCTGATTAAAGTAGCCTCAGCAACGCTTTCTCCCATTTTGGGGAGTTTTATTGAGTATTTTCCCATTTTTTAAAGAAGTACAAAATTACCAAATTTATAAATGACAAAGTAGATTTTGATTAAACGAATAATAAATTAACACTGCTGGCTATTTATCTACGATTGCGTTTTCGTAGGGAACTCGTTTAAGAATACTTCTTCCCAGTGTGACCTCATCGGTATATTCCAATTCGTCTCCGACGGGGATTCCCCTAGCGATAGCAGAGGTGTTTACTTTATATGAAGCTAGCATCTTATAAATGTAAAAATTAGTCGTGTCTGCCTCCATAGTGGCACTTAAAGCAAAAATAATTTCCTTTACTTCTCCCTTTTTTACCTTTTCTTCTAGTGAATCCAGTGTCAAATCTTGAGGACCTACACCGTCAATAGGAGAGATGATTCCTCCTAGAACATGATAATATCCCCTAAACTGCCCTGTGTTCTCTATTGCAATCACATCTCTGATGTCTTCAACCACGCACAACATAGAGGAATCTCTATTGGGATTGGAACAGATTTCACAAACAGGAAGGTCAGATAAATTATGACAAGAGGAACAAAAATTAATCTGCTCCCTCAAATCATTTAAAGCCTGGGTCAATCCCGAAGTATTTTCTTTGGGAAGTTTTAAAAGATGTAAAGCCAATCGCAGGGCACTTCTTTTTCCGATACCCGGCAATTGAGCAATTTCATTTACCGCGTTCTCGAGTAATTTTGAGGAAAATTCCATACTGTAAATTTAGTAATAATTCCCAAGTCCTGAATTTGTATATTTATGAAATCTTATGTTGACACCTGCCTTTATTTTATCACTTATACTTGGATACTTTCTCCTATTGATGGGGATTGCTTACTTAACTGGAAAAGGGGCTGACAATCAAACTTTTTTTACCGCCAATAGAAGTTCACCATGGTATTTGGTCGCTTTTGGGATGGTGGGTGCTTCTCTCTCTGGTGTCACCTTTATTTCTGTTCCTGGATGGGTCGGAGACTCGGGGTTTAGTTATTTTCAAGTAGTTATGGGTTATTGGGCAGGCTATTTTATTGTCGCTTTTATTTTACTCCCGATTTACTACCGTCAAAACCTCACTTCAATATACGAATATCTCAACCTCAGATTCGGAACTAACAGTCATAGAGTCGGGGCAATTTCTTTTTTTATTTCTAGAATTTTAGGTGCTAGTTTTAGGCTCTTTTTAGTCGCTATAGTCCTGCAACAATTTATTTTTGATGCATGGCGTGTACCCTTTGAGGCAACTGTTATGCTGTCCGTACTGTTGATATGGGTATATACCCACCGTGGAGGTATCAAAACTATTGTTTGGACTGATACACTACAAACGGCTTTAATGGTTTTAGCTGTAATACTTTCATTGATTATGATCTATCGTTCGTTTGAGTCCACTGGGCTAGAGTTGTCTAGCGTAGTAGAAATGGAACGATATACCAAGATTTTTGTGCTGGATGATTTTATGCAGCGCAATCACTTTATAAAATCTTTTATTGGAGGTGTATTTATTACCATATGCATGACGGGATTGGATCAAGATATGATGCAAAAAAACCTGACCTGTCGTACGCTAAAAGCTGCCAAAACAAACATGATCGTTTTTAGCATTGTCATGGTATTAGTTACTTTTTTATTCCTTGTATTGGGAGCGATGATTTTTGTTTATGCCGATCAAAATCAAATTTTAATCCCCCTGATGGATGGCAGCCCTAAAACTGATTTACTCTTTCCTGAAATAGCACTAAATGGTGGTTTGGGTTTGGGAATTGGTATTATCTTTATCTTGGGACTTATTGCTGCCGCTTACAGCAGTGCCGACAGTGCCTTAACCTCACTGACGACCTCCTTTTGTGTGGATTTCCTCAAAATGGATAAGTGCAATGAAGTGAAACAAAAAACATTGCGAAAAAAAACCCACCTCTGGATGAGTGCCGTTTTGGTGTTAGTCGTCATCGCTTTTAAGCACATATTGGATAGAAATGTTATTGATGGGTTGCTAACGGTGGCTTCCTATACCTATGGACCGCTTTTGGGTTTGTTTGCTTTTGGTATTTTCACTCCTTATAAAATACGAGATCACAAAGTATGGGCTGTCGTTGGGATTTCCATTGGAATCATATTTTTTATCGGTAATTTATCCAGCGAAGTATTGGGCGGATATCAAATCGGTTACGAGCTGTTGCCCCTCAATGGCCTGATAACTTTTATCGGCTTACTGCTTATTCGAACCGACGAGAAGGCTACCATCTGATGATAGCACTACCCCAGGTAAACCCACTTCCAAATGCTGCTAAAACAACCAAGTCTCCGGGCTGAACCTTGCCCTCCTGCCATGCCTCTGTCAAGGCAATGGGAATTGAACCTGCAGTTGTGTTTCCGTAACGTTGGATATTGTTGTAAACCTGATCATCTGTCAATCCAAATTTCTTTTGAATGAATTGAGAAATTCTGAGGTTTGCTTGATGGGGAACCAATAGATCAATTTGATCTTGCGTCAGTTCATTTTGTTTTAGACCTTCCATAATTACCTCTGAAAAGCGGACCACAGCATTTTTAAAAACCAACTGACCATTCATGTATGGATAATAGGAAGTATCCTCAGGGTCATTGGCGGCAATTATTTCTGGTACCCAACGGTTGGTACTGGGGCCAATCAATGAAAGTTCTTCTGCGAACTCCCCTTGGGCGTGTAAATGAGTCGAGAGAATTCCTCGGCTCGAATCATCAGATCGAATTAGGATTGCTGCACCTGCACCATCACCGAAAATAACGGATACTCCTCTTCCACGGGTGCTCATTTCAAGCCCTCCAGAATGATTTTCTGAACCGATGACCAAAATATTATTATACATTCCTGTTTTAATAAATTGATCAGCTGTCGATAAAGCATAGATAAAACCCGAACACTGGTTGCGAATATCCATTGCAGGACAATTCTCGATCTCCAAAGCTTCTTGAACCAAGACACCAGAACCGGGAAAGTAATAGTCCGGACTCAGGGTAGCGAATAGGATCAGATCAATATCATCTTTATTGATCTCTGCACGTTCAATAGCAGTTTTGGCAGCTTTTACACCCATTATTGCCGTTGTATTTCCATCCCCTTTTTCAATATGACGTCTTTCATGGATACCTGTCCGCTCGACAATCCAATCATGAGAAGTTTCCATCACCTTTGTTAAGTCTTCGTTGGTTACTACGTTCTCTGGAACATACATACCCAAACCTGCTATTCGAGATTGATACATTATAATTTGGTTTTAATGCAATTTAATAAAGATTGCCGTACGGCTTATAGATTATCAAAAAAAACAGTAAAAACAGGTCGTTGCAAGGGAGTTAAAGCCGAACAATCAAAAATATTTCTGATAGGATTCCGTACTCACTTTAGCCTTTAGGTCATACAATAAAGAGTACAATCCAAAAAAGGTCCTGTTGATATAGATAAAGTGTTTAGACCCTCGATTACCATTCATTTTTCGCAATTGCTGATCTGAAGATAAAGTTTCACTCAGAGAATTAATTTCTCCCCAAAATACTTCATCCCCAAAATCAAATTCTTTTTGTGTAAAAGGTAACGTCAAAATCTTAATCAATCGACCGAACAAATCAGATAAGTAAGCAACATCGGCTACACTGTCATCTGTTCTCAGAATTTCCAAATCGTATAAAATGGTCTGAAATCGGTCTTGATTTTTTTCAATATCAAGTGCTGCCAATTCAAAATAAGGATAGTAAAAATTATCAGGGATTGCCTTAACGCAGCCAAAGTCTAAGGCAACCAGATTTTGGTCTTCATCGATTAGGAAGTTTCCAGGATGGGGATCAGCGTGAACTTTTTTTAAATGGTGAATCTGATACATGTAAAAATCCCAAAGGGTTTGCCCCAACTGGTTATTAGTGGTATGGTCAGTATTGCTCTTGGCGACGTACTCTGAGACATGCAACCCTTGCATCCAATCCATTGTAAGAATTTTTTCAGCGGAAAACTCTGGGTAATAGGTGGGGAACTTAAGAAAGGGAATGTCTTTACATTGTTCTGCAATCCATTGACTTTGTTCCAACTCTAGTGTGTAATCTGTCTCTTCAAGGAGCTTGTTTTCAACCTCTTTAAAATATTTATCTGTGTCTTGACCTTTAAGGTTGAACATCCGGAGGGCAATCGGTTTGACAATACTCAAGTCAGAACTGATACTGTCTGCCACCCCTGGATATTGAATTTTCACAGCAAGTTTTTTCCCATCCTTTGTCGCCTGGTGGACTTGTCCAATGCTAGCGGCGTTTTTTGACTGGGCAGCAAACGTATCAAATACTGAATCGGGGTTATCCCCAAGATATTTTCTAATCAATTTTTTTACCAAAGGCCAAGAAAGAGGAGGCACAGAAAATTGCGCCAAACTGAACTGGTCTACATAGGCTCTTGGCAATAGGTTTTTTTCCATGCTCAACATTTGAGCTACTTTCAGAGCACTTCCTTTAAGCGTCTTGAGGGAGTTATAAATGTCTTTGACATTTTCCTCATCCAATCGCTCACGACTGCCCTCAACATTGAGTACTTTTTCACCGTAATATTTAATGTAGTTGCCACCAAGCTTAATGCCTGTGGTGACTAAATTTCCCGCTCTAGCGATTTTGTTGGTTGGAATATAATCAAGTGACTTCAATTGGTTACAAATTTTTCTTTCCACAAAAACTTCCCAAAATCAATCAGCGTAGACACTGGCGTATTGTCAAAAACGTCAAAGGCAGTCTGTACAGACTTTTCGATGGCCTGATCTGTTTTTTCAAATGCTTTAGAAGTGTCCTCCATCCAAAATTTTAGTAGAAAACCTAATTGTACCCATGCCGCCTCCGAAAAAATCTGTGGCGGGTGTTGCAGGTAAGAAGGTTTCTCGCTATTTCCTTCTTCGATCAGTTCAGTGGCGAACGCCTTAAACAATTTTCTCAAGGAGCTTAAATGACCCATCTTGCTTAGGATTTTTTCTTCTCCTGACAAGGCAAATAAAACATAACTACGGTTGAGCAATAATACCTCAAAAAGGTGAAATAAAACGACAACAGTTTGTCTTTGGGTTTGGAAACATCAAAATTCTGATCCTTTTCCAATAACGACATTACATTGTCATAGAAGGATTCCCAAATCATGCTTTTAACTGCATCCAACGAACCAAAATATTTATAAAAAGTCTTCTCATCTAAATTGTTATCCTTACAAAATTTGTACACGGACTTTGGATAGTGTTCATTTTCCAAAGTATAATCCATGAAGGAAGTAATTATAGATAGTTTTTCTTTGTTCTCTTTTTGACTCATCGAATTAATTATTTACTACAAATTTAATAAATGTTTATCTTTTTTAAAAAACTATTAAACAATAATTGTGTCAATCTGTCATTTATTTTGAATTGGTATTTTTTTTGACATTAATAACATAAATAAAAAAACAAAAAAATGGCAAATGGTAAAATCAATGTTGCAGTAGAGAACATCTTTCCACTAATCAAAAAGTTTCTTTACAGCGACCACGAAATTTTTTTAAGAGAGCTGATATCCAATGCTACTGACGCGATCAGTAAGCTAAAGCATCTAAGTAGTGTAGGTGAAGTAAAAGGTGAAATTGGAAGTCCACGTATTGAAGTTAAAGTAGATAAAGACAAAAAGAAAATCCATATCATCGATGAGGGTGTGGGAATGACATCTGAAGAAGTTAATAAATACATTAATGAAGTTGCATTTTCAGGTGCGGAAGAGTTTTTAGAAAAATATAAGGACAACGTAAAAGACGCTGGTATTATCGGTCATTTTGGTTTGGGTTTTTATTCCGCTTTTATGGTAGCAGAAAAAGTGGAAATCATTACCAAATCCCACCAAGATGTCCCCGCTGCTCATTGGACTTGCGATGGTTCCCCAGAATACACCCTAGAAGAGACTGATAAAAAAGAACGCGGTACCGAGATCATTCTTCATATTGCGGAGGACTCAACTGAGTTTTTGGAGGAAGCTCGCATTCGTGAGCTTTTGAGTAAGTACAATAAGTTTATGCCTTACCCCATTAAGTTTGGCACCAAAGAGGAAAACCTTCCCCTACCCGAAGATGCTGCAGAGGACGCCAAACCCGAAACCAAAACGGTAGATAACATTATCAACATCACTGACCCAGCATGGACTAAAACCCCTGCCGATTTAAAAGATGAGGATTATAAATCTTTTTACAGAGAATTGTACCCCATGCAGTTTGAAGAACCCCTCTTCAATATTCACCTCAATGTAGATTACCCCTTTAACCTCACGGGGATCATGTATTTCCCAAAAATTCAAAACGACCTCAACCTGCAAAAAGACAGAATTCAGCTCTACCAAAATCAGGTGTTTGTAACCGACAATGTTGAGGGTATCGTTCCTGAGTTTTTAACCATGCTGCGTGGAGTTATCGACTCGCCTGACATTCCACTTAACGTTTCCAGAAGTTACCTGCAAGCAGATGGGGCAGTGAAAAAGATCAGTAATTATATCACCCGAAAGGTCGCCGATAAACTCAGTTCACTCTTTAAAAAAGATCGTAAGGCCTTTGAGGAAAAGTGGAATGATATCAAGGTGGTTATCGAATACGGTATGCTTACCGAAGATAAATTTTACGAAAAAGCCGATAAGTTTATGCTTTACCCAACTACAACTGGGGAATACTTTACTTATGAAGAACTGGAAGCAGCTGTTAAAGACAACCAGACGGACAAAGATGGTAAATTAGTTTTCCTCTATGCATCAAATACAGAAGAACAACACAGCTACATAGAAACAGCAAAAGACAAGGGCTATAAAGTACTGCTATTGGACTCGCCCATCATTGCGCATTTGATCCAAAAACTAGAGGGCGATAAGGAAAATATCGCTTTTGCTAGAGTAGATGGCGATGCGGTGGAAAATCTAATCAAAAAAGAAGAAGCCACTGTTTCTAAGCTTTCTGAAGAGGAAAAAGAAACACTTAAACCACTTATCGAAACGGTAGTGCCTGGAGAAAAATATACTGTTCAACTGGAAGCCATGGACAGCAGCAGTTTGCCCTTTGTGCTGACCCAACCCGAGTTCATGAGACGTATGAAGGAAATGCAACAAAGCGGTGGTGTTATGATGGGCGCTTTCCCCGAAATGTATACCCTTTTGGTGAACACTAATCATGAACTGGTAGGACAAATCCTACACACCAAAACAGCAAAAAAACGCGAACGTTTGATACAACAAGCACTCGATTTGGCGAGACTGTCCCAGAACCTTCTTAAAGGAGAAGCGCTAACTGCTTTTATTAAGCGTTCTGTTGATCTGATCAAATAGATTCCTGACAAAAGCATGATTACATGGTAGTGAAATTGATTGTATCAAATAAAACTAATTTCAAATAAATATTAAGGTATTTACCTAAACGATATTCAAAATAGTATTTATCTAAAATCCTTAATCACATAATATCAACCCTCATTAAAAACCTTTATTTTTGGGTATGCCAAAAACCTTTAACCCTATTGCTGACTGGCAACCCGATTTACCGGATGCTCAACTTAGGTATTACCGAGACTTTTTATCCGCTGAGGAAGCTGATCATTTTTATGGTACCTTTTTGTCCAAGATTCCTTGGCAACAAGATGATGTTAAGGTGTTTGGAAAAATCTATGCCCAACCGCGGTTGACTTCCTTGCACAGCAATTCCCTGAGTACTTATACCTATGCTGGTTTAACGCTCCAGCCCCACCCAATGACTACTGAATTGTTAGCCCTTGTGGAAAGGATGCAGGACGTTTGTAACCATGAGTTTAACTGTGTTTTACTAAATCTCTACCGCGATGGTTCTGACAGCAACGGTTGGCATGCGGATAACGAAAAAGAGCTGGGTGTTAACCCACAGATTGCTTCAATTAGTTTTGGGGCGAATCGTTTTTTTCATTTTAAACACCGCCGTATTAAGAGTGAAAACTATAAAATGGAACTTCACCACGGCAGTTTATTGCTTATGGAAGGTCCTATGCAAGATCATTGGTTACATCAAATTCCTAAAACTAAAAAACCTCTTTCTCCGCGAATTAATTTGACCTTTAGAAAGATTACTTAAATAGCTCGTTTAGCGTTGCTGCTAGGCGCAATCCCGCGAGACACAATTGCTTTTTGACCATGTAAAAATATTGGTAACGATAGAAATAACCAAGTGAACTGTTGGGAGTAGTATTTTCAAATATATCTTGTGCTTTGGCATGAGTTTCCTCCACCCAATCCAATAAGGGTTGCCCTTGAATCTCCTCAATTTCTGCTTGAGATAATTCAGGAAGGTCATTCGCCAACTCCGTGAAGCTCATCTGAAAATCGTCTATCATTTGACTATCCCAAACACGATGTAAATTTGACGATTTGCCAAACCACTTCACACGAATTTCATTTCCCCCACGATCCTCCATCCGCCAAACGTGCATCGGCTGATGTATATCTCCAATAAAATGCACTAATAATTTTAGATAAAAAGCCTTTGATGCTTTAGTTTCTTTTGGATCATCCAACACAGCAATGCATTTTCGAAGGGCTTGAACCACATCCCCATCGGGATTTTTTTCAGAAGCTTCATACTCCTGATCGAAGGGGTAATTCACATAATGCCAAGTTCGGTATTTATCATAATTTCTATCTGATCGAATCCAATCTGCATAATTTGACACACTTGCCAAAGAGGCACCGTCCAAAAGTTCCTCCACCGCCTGTCGCGCTGAATCGCTCAGGTGGTATGTAGCCACTTCTCCCACCACCCGATGACCAGTTTGTCCCCAATCATTGGAAAATAATAATAGAGACAGTAAACTTATAAATGAAAGAAAATTCATCAGCAATTTTTGACAAAATTAACACAAAAGAAATCGATTACTGTTAACTAGAGCTTAAGGAAATCTGTAATCTACCAATGGACAAATACTGATTTTTATAAAAAGTCAAATTGGATTACCTTTGGGGCGGCTTTTGGAATAAGAAATAACCAAGCCCAACAAACCATGTCGAAAAAAATCTTGTTTTTTAGCTTAATCATTTTCCTTATCGTGTTGATTGGTTGTCAATCTAATTCCAAACCCAGCGGTCTGATGATGCATGTAAGTGGAAAGGTTGAAGGATTGAGAAAAGGCACCTTGTTTTTACAAAAAATAGTGGACTCGACTCTGGTAGATGTAGACTCGCTAGTGATCAATGGGGAACCTAAATTTCAATTTAAAACCGAAATCGAAAGCCCGGAAATCTACTACCTCTATCTAAACAAGGAAGATGGCGACAGCCTGAACGATCGCATAATGTTTTTTGCAGAAAAAGGGGAAATCACGATTAATACTTTGCTAAAAACCTTTGAAAGCAGTGCCAAGGTAAGCGGCTCTGAAAATCAAGTGTTGTTGCAGGAGTACCGCAAACTCGCCCGCCAATTTGACGGAAAAAATTTAGAATATTTCAAAGCATATATCGAAGTGGCCCAGTCGGATAGTAACCCTCAAGCGACTGACTCTATCCAAAAAGCGATGGACAACCTTCTTAAAAGACGCTACTTGTATGCGCTAAACTTTGCCAGTACGCATGGGGACAATGTCATCGCGCCCTATATTGCACTAACCGAGGTCTATGATGCCAACATCAAATTTTTAGATACGGTAGCCTCAAAACTGACAGCGGAGGTTAAAAACTCCAAATACGGAAAAAAGTTTATTGACTTTATCGCTGAACGAAAGGCGGTGGAATCACAAGAGTGATCAACCCAGTTTCTCTAAGCTTTGATTTAGCTTAGCCACATGATCAATCAAGTCGGTCTTAATCGGCTTAAAACCTTCTTTTTTACCTGCTATTTTGGCTTTATGAATCTTCTCAATCAAGTCGTCAAAAAGGCTAATGGCATTATCGACAAGTGCTTCGCTTTTTTTGAGGTCGGCATCGGGATTAGAAAGTTCCCAGGCATAAACCTCTTCAATAAATCCTCCAATACTGTTATTGATTTCTTTTTTTAATGACTTTATACTAGACATAATTTTAGTTTTAGGTTAAGGCCTTATTCAGCCACTGTATTTCACAAAATTTCTTGGGGTTTCGTATAGGACGATCTCCAAGGATTTGTCCTCATCCAAATGAGGCAATAATTTATTGTAAATCACCACAGCAATATTTTCGGCAGAAGGAATCAAATCAGCAAACTCAGGAACCTGTAAATTGAGATTTTTATGATCAAAGGCATCTTCCACTTCCGCTTTAATGAGATCTTTTAGCTCTTTCATGTCCATGACATAGCCCGTCACCGGATCAATCGTTCCTGTTACATTGACAATCAGCTCATAGTTGTGCCCATGGTAATGAGGATTGGAGCATTTCCCAAAAACGGTTTCATTTTTTTGATCATCCCAGGACTTTACAAAAAGTCGATGTGCAGCATTAAAATGCGCTTTTCTGCAAACAGTTACCCTCATTATTTTTTTTGGTTTTTAATGTGTTTATAAAATCGATCAAAAATTATGGCAAACCAAACCGTATAATTTTTAGGATTTTCGATCAGGTCTTTTTCGATGGCTTCTAAAGACATCCACTTAAAAGCGGCAACCTCATCTGGGTTTACCATTGGATCCTGTTCACCATAGCCCACCATAACATGATCCAATTCATGTTCTGTAAGTCCATTATCAAAGGTGGCTTTGTAGATAAAAGTAAAGAGCTCTTTTAAGGGGACTGTTATTCCCATTTCTTCCATCATCCGGCGATCTCCCGCCTCTAGTGAGGTCTCTCCCTCCCGTTGGTGACTACAACAGGTGTTAGTCCATAGCCCAGGGGAGTGATATTTGTCTAAGGCGCGCTGCTGTAAAAGTAATTCTTGATTAGCATTGAGAACAAAAACCGAAAAGGCACGGTGCAAGACCGCTTTGGCATGTGCCTCAATTTTTTCCATGGTGCCAATTTGTGTATCTTCCAGATCGACCAAAACAACTTTTTCTTTCTCCATGATTTCACCAAAATTACCTAATAAATACCACAAAACCTATCAGCAAATTTTAGTGACGTAATTAATTATAATATTTTTGCGCAAACTTAATTTATGGAATTCCTCGAGGAGATTCAAAAGCGACGCACCTTCGGTATCATTTCCCACCCAGATGCTGGAAAGACCACACTAACAGAAAAGCTATTGCTTTATGGTGGTGCCATTCAGGAGGCAGGAGCTGTTAAATCGAATAAAATCAAAAAAGGAGCGACAAGCGATTTTATGGAGATTGAGCGCCAAAGGGGGATTTCGGTTGCTACTTCAGTTTTAGCATTCAATTACCGAAACAAAAAAATTAACATCCTCGATACTCCTGGGCATAAAGATTTTGCCGAAGATACTTTTAGGACACTAACTGCCGTAGACAGTGTGATTGTGGTGATTGATGTCGCCAAAGGGGTCGAGGAACAAACGGAAAAACTGGTGGAAGTTTGTCGGATGAGGAAGATTCCGATGATTGTTTTTATCAACAAACTAGATCGAGAAGGAAAGGATGCTTTTGACCTACTGGACGAGGTAGAAACGAAATTGGGATTGCGCGTTACTCCGCTGAGTTTTCCTATTGGCATGGGATACAATTTTAAAGGCATTTATAATCTTTGGAAAAAAAACATCCAAATCTTCGAAGCTACCGATAAACAAAAAATTGCCGAAACGATTGCTTATGAAACTTTGGAAGATGACGGTTTACTAAAAGCCATCGGAACTACAGCGATGGAGGAGCTGAAAGAATCCCTAGAATTGGTGGAGGGAGTTTACCCAAGTTTTGATCAAAAAGAATATATGGAAGGTGATTTACAACCTGTCTTTTTTGGGTCTGCGCTCAATAATTTTGGTGTTCAAGAATTACTCGACTGTTTTATTGAGATTGCGCCGCCGCCACTACCCAAGTCAACTGACAAACGATTGATTCAACCAGAGGAAAAGGATTTTTCCGGTTTTGTATTTAAAATTCATGCGAACATGGATCCCAACCACCGCGACCGTTTGGCATTTATAAAAATCGTTTCAGGAGAATTTAAACGCAACACTCCCTATTTCCACGTTCGGCACAAGAAAAACCTGAAATTCTCAAGTCCCAATGCCTTTTTTGCTGAAAAAAAAGAAGTCGTTGACGTTTCCTACCCTGGAGATATTGTGGGATTGCACGATACGGGGAATTTTAAAATTGGTGATACACTTACCTCAGGAGAAGAAATTCAATACAAGGGAATTCCCAGTTTTTCGCCAGAACATTTTAGGTACATCAACAATGCTGACCCCATGAAAGCCAAACAGCTCAACAAAGGGATTGACCAGTTGATGGACGAGGGAGTAGCACAGCTTTTTACGCTTAGCCTTAATGGTAGAAAAATTATCGGAACGGTTGGCGCCCTTCAGTTTGAGGTCATACAATACCGCCTAGAACACGAATATACCGCCAAATGTACTTTTGATAATTTGAATGTTTATAAAGCCTGTTGGATCAGCACCGAAAATTCTGAAAACACTAACTATCAAGACTTTCTTAAGGTCAAGCAGAAGTTTTTAGCAAAGGACAAACAAGACCAGTTGGTTTATTTGGCAGACTCCGCTTTTTCCCTTCAGATGGCACAACAAAAATATCCCGAGATTACTTTTCATTTCACCTCAGAGTTTTAACGTTTTTATTTTTAATTTTTTATATTTGAGTAACAGACCCCAAAACTGTTCTTTAATCCATGAAAAGCCTACTGTCAAGACCCACTGTATTTTTAAATCAATCATTTTTCAAAAGCAACTTTGTTTTTGATCTAGGTTTGATTGCTTTGATTAAAGCCAAAAAAGGGAGCTGTTTAAACTTCAACTGTGAAAGTAATTTTCTTCACAATGTATCCTTAAATGGACTGATATAGATTAATTCAATTTGTAAAATAATTCGAATAAAAAACTCTAAATGAGTAGCTAAATAAACATCTAATTAAAATTCAAAAAAATGATTAAAAAAACAATTAAAATGATGACAATTGCATTTCCCGCAATTCAGGCAACAGCCAAAAAAATAATAGCAAAACTTAACTGTGAA
>MDTB01069026.1_pt1 | contig 25217 bp, 21 predicted proteins | sample 811161 | NCBI WGS metagenome assembly MDTB01 (sample SAMN05326650, study PRJNA326480) | marine metagenome | isolation source: seawater | place: Mediterranean Sea | collected 2009
ATTTCAACTCCGAGCTGGAGGGATATGAAATCATCACAGAACCCAATGCCTTTGAAGGTGTCCTGAAGCAAATTGAAGATGCCAATATCCCAACGGAAACTGCAGGGATCACCTTTCTACCAGAGCTACTGTCACCCGTACCTGCCAATGCTGTAGAATCCATCCAAAAACTCATGGATACCCTTGAGGATCATGATGATGTTAAAGACGTTTACAGCAATGCCGAGTTTGCGAATGGAGACTGAAAAAGATTCATGCAGAGTCAGCAGAAATGCTGACCATCAAACAAGTCACCCCTGATTTGCAATACTTACTCGAGCTATGTTGACCTTATGAAGCATCTATGGGTGAAACGATGGCTCGGACGCTTGGCAGATTGGATCTGCGAGCATCCCAATGGGTTTATTTACCCACAGATTTTACTATTCGGCCTCTGCGTTTTTTACACCGTCACTCAACTTGAGTTTAACACCAATCGAAGTGATCTTGTAGGCGCCGAAAAACGTTATCACCGTAATTTCCTTGATTATAAAAAGACATTTCAGAATCAAGATGATCTGGTAACGATTGTCGAAAGTGAGGACATCGAAAAAAACAGAGAGTTTATCGAGCGCCTTGGTATCCGCCTGAACCAGGAGCCCGATCTTTTCAGAGATGTCTTCTTCAAGGGTGACTTCAAAACACTCGGTGACAAGTCATTGCAATTAATAAAGCGGACCGGGGATCTCAGAGCCCTGGATGAGAAACTCAAATCAGCACTCCCATTACTCAACCAATTTACTCAGGCAACCAACCTGACGGAACTGGTGCGGACGATTAACCGGCAATTCCGACAAACCGCAAAACAAACATCACCAGAGAAGGCAGTTGAGGGAACACGCCCACTGACAAACTCACTTTCCTTGCTGACTTCATTATTGCGTCAAGCGAGTCATAGCTTGCACCAGTCAGAACCGTTGATCCCGCCAGCTGTAGGCGGCCTCCTGTCAATACCCCCTGCAAAAGCCGCCAAAGAATACGTTCAATTTGATGAAGGCAGGCTTTTCCTGATCACCGCCCAACCCGTTTCAGACAAACTTGAAAAAACAGCAGTGCGACGACTGCGGGCCTTGGTCAAGGAGACCCAGGTGATTGTACCTGGGGTGAATGTCGGAATCACAGGCAAATCAGTGCTTGAACTGGATGAGATGCAGCAATCCCGCAAAGACACCACTAAAGCCGCGCTCATTTCCTTATTGTTGGTCGTGTTGATTTTTATCTTCGGCTACCAGGAAACAGGCCGCCCTGTCAAAGCCACTTTGTGCCTTTTGATTTCTCTGGGCTACACCATGGGATTCACCACGCTCGTTGTGGGACACCTTAACATTCTGACAATTGCATTTGTACCCATGCTGATTGGTCTTGCCATTGATTTCGGAGTCCACTTGATTACGAGATATGAGGAAGAGCTCGGTTATGGTAACCCTCTTAAGCTTAGCCTGAGGAATGCACTTACCTTGACTGGCGCTGGCATATTTACCGGATGCTTCACCACGGCTGGGGCATTCATTTCCATGGGGATCACTGAGTTCAAAGGCATTCAAGAAATGGGTATCATCACGGGTGGAGGAATGATCCTCTCATTGATTCCCATGATGACCATGCTGCCTGCCATGCTACTCAAGGGGAAACACCCCCCTCAGAATCTCGCAATTGAAGAAGTCAAGGATGACAAGCGAGCGCGCTTGGAAAGCTTCTGGCTCGCACGCCCGAAGGCCGTGATCGGGTTGGCACTTGGGTTATCCATCGCGGCAGCGAGCCAAATTCCAAAAGTTTACTTTGATTATAATCTGCTCAATCTTCAGTCGCACGGTCTGGAGTCAGTCAATTATGAACACAAACTGATTCACTCAGGGGAAAAGTCGATTTTATTCGGTGCTGTTATTGCCAATTCTTTGAAGGAGGCACGGGCAATCGAAACTCAGCTAGGTCAATTAACATCTGTCGCAAGTGTGGATTCGGTGGCGAGCTATGTGACGTCCAGCGACCAGAAAAAGTTGGCTTTAATCGAATCCATTCGTTCAACAACTGATTCCATTCAGCTCCCGGCTCCAAACGAAGAATTTCTGGATATCGGCACCTTTCACCAATCACTTACCTTCCTTGCCAGTTACGCAAAGTTGGCCATTCAGTCCATTGAATCCAATGGGAGGGGGCAATCCTTTTCTCCGGAATTGAACTCACTGCTTCAAGCAATTCAGCAGCTACAAAAAGAGATTCAGACGATGGAGGGCACATTCGTCCAGGCTCGGCTTACACAATTTCAACGGGGCCTCTTCGACGAGCTGAAGGGAATGGTTGGCAGTATCGCCAATCAAAACACACGGGCCCCAATCCAAGTCTCTGAATTACCAGATATATTGAAAAACAGATTCATTGGGGCAGACGGCAGATTTCTTGTTCAAGTGTATCCAAAAAGCAATGTCTGGGAACGAGCGCATCAGAAAGTGTTTCTCAAGGACCTTCGAACGCTGGATCCCGAAGACGTCAATACTCCAGTCATTACTGGGACTCCGGTTCAACTTTACGAATATACCGAGCTGCTCAAATTGAGCTACCAGGAAGCTGCTGTGTATGCACTTACCTGCATCATCGTAATGGTCTGGATTCATTTCCGGTCTTTATCTGCCGTCCTATTAACCATGTTGCCTGTGTTTATGGGTACGTTTTGGCTTCTAGGATTGATGGGCTCATTGGGAATTCCATTTAATCCCGCCAATATCATGACCCTTCCACTGGTCATAGGCATTGGTGTCACCAATGGTATTCATATATTGAATCGATACCACGAAGACGCTCACCCAAGTATCTTTGCCAAAAGCACAGGAAAGGCAGTCATGGTATCAGCACTGACAACCATAGCCGGATTTGGGAGCTTGATGCTGGCACAGCATCAAGGGATCGCCAGTCTGGGACATCTGATGTCCATCGGAGTGACTACTTGCATGCTGGCAGGTCTAGGAGTTCTGCCCTGCTTGCTGAAAGTTATGAAACCCGGACTATAAAAAACCCAGCAACAGCATGGCAATGCTGTTACTGGGCAGCGAGGAACCGAGGCTTAATGCCTCATTTAATACAACTACAATCAACACTTGAGCCCCATTAAAGTCAATGATTAATCCCTTTTAATGCCATTACCCAACTTAAATAATAGCTTTAACGTTACATTTTCAATGGTTTGAAAATGCAACGAACGACTATTGAGAACAATGCCTGAATTGATCGCGCTCTGAGGCCAGGTTTGGAAAAGCTTGGGAGCATTTTTTGCACTGAATCGTGTAAGTTACAGATTACCAATGAATACAGATCCGATTCACCGATTGACGCCGGGGTGAGACAGATTATAGTATTCCCAAGTGACGTCAAAAGTAGGTAAACAAGCAAAAGAGAGGTTTCTTGCATTCATTGAAGGCAAGGGTATGCGACTGACCTCTCAACGCATGACTATTATCGACGTCGTTTTCAGCACGGAGGAACATTTCACAGCAGACCAACTGCTGGAATGGTCGAAAGCCAAAGACTCATCAATCTCAAGAGCCACAGTTTACCGAACCCTCCCGCTCCTTACTGAAAGTGGGCTGGTACACGAGATGGATTTCGGCAAGGATTACAAATACTACGATCCCAATTACGCTGAACACCCAAATCACCACCACATCATATGCGAAGATTGTGATCGTATCGTCGAATTCGAGAGCAAGAAGATCGAAAAGATAGAAGATGAAATCACCCAGAAACTTGGCTTTGAGCTAAGGTCTCAAAATTTACGCATCACAGCCAATTGCGAATCATTTAAAAAGCACGGCAGTTGCAAGCAGAAGAGCTCCCTCAAATAAACGATCGTCTTGTTGAGGAGCGCATGTTTGCTTTACTTGTCATTGCTGCACAAGGAGACGCTGCTTGCGTCCTTTAAACATTTACGCAAGCCGGTTAGCCTTGGCAAAAGAACCCTGGTTCCTTTTTAACGGATTAATTTTTTTGATATATGGGCCTGTATGGCGTTAAATAGCGCTAACAAATGCAAAAGTTATCCCAGGAAGAGGTAAATGCCGTCGCAACAATCAAGGAAGCATGCCATCGGATCGCTCATGAAATGATGACGCTGCAGCCTGCCATAGGCAAACTTTCTGATGAGGGTGTGCGATCAGGGCTGTATGAAACCATTTATCAACTCACCGCTCAGGTTGAATCAGTCAAAAAGCAGGTCATCCGCTATGAAAAAGGAGATGCATCAAAGATCCTTTGACCAAACCGGGTAAGCGTCCCAAAATATAATTTATTCTGTTCTCACGTGCTGACTCCTGGTATAGCAATTCTATTGATCACTGTTTTTTCTGTGATGAGCTTTTTATTCGCTCTGGCGGAATCCTCCTTATTTTCACTTGGCAAGTGGGAGATGCAGCAAATGAAAGAGGAATCTCCGACAGAGGCTGACTGGATCACTCGCATACTCGAAAAACCTCAAGAACTGCTGGCCACGATTGTTTTTGGAAACATGTTCTTCAACTCAGCAATCTGGGCAACAGGACTATGGCTGGTATTTAAGGGAATTTGGACTCCTTCAGCCACGCTACCACTGCTGGCAATGCTCATCCTGCTGGGCTGCGAAGTCGTCCCCAAAGCCCTGGCTGTTCGCCTGCCTGAAAAATGGGCTATTCGTGTGGTCCGACCTTTGACCACGCTACAGTTGGTCACGCATCCTCTCCATCGACTGGCAAATAATCTGGACGCCACTCTCATTCGCAGACTAACCCCTAAATCACTTCGTTCAGCAAACACACCAACAACGGATTCTGACTACGAAGAGTTACTTGAAATGGGTTATCAGCAGGGAACTTTGGATCAGGATGAAAAAGAAATCATTCTGGAGATTATCGAGCTCGACCAAAAGAGTGCTACCGATGTCATGACGCCGCGCAGTCAGGTAGCCTGCCTCCCATTTGACATACCAATCGAGACGATGGTCATTGAAGCCCGGAAGCACCGTCACCGTCGCCTTCCACTTTACAACGAAACACCTGATCAAATCATTGGAATTCTCGACACACGATCCTTGCTCATGCATCCAAAGGGTGATCTTTTTGAATTCACAGAGTTGCCTTCTTTGGTGCCTGAATCCATGAATCTACTCGAACTTTTCAAGAGTTTACAGAGACAACACCGCGGCATGGCAGTGATTGTCGATGAGTTTGGGGGGATCGCAGGAGTGGTGACGATGGAGGATATTCTGGAAGAAATCCTTGGACAGATTCGCAACGAGGATGAGCCTGCGGCATTCGAGATTGAAACCCTTGCGCCTGGAAAATGGAGGATCAACGGCTTGATGGAAATTGAAGATTTCCTCACCTATTACCCCCAACTAGGCAACATTGCCGAGGTGGATACCATGGGCGGCTTGTTTACCATGCAACTTGGTTACGTCCCTGAATCTGAAGAATCCATTCAGTTCAGAGGCCTGACCATGACTGCCAAAGTGGTAGGTGAACGAAGAGTGAAAGAACTCATCGTTCAAAGAACATTATTAGGGGTCTCCAGGGAAGGAGGCAAACAATGATTACAATCGCTCTGCTGTTTGCATTCATCGCAGGCCTCGGATTGTCATTCCTTTTTTCAGGGATGGAATCAGGCATGCATTCCATGAACAAACTTCGGATCAGGCGTCAGGCCAAACAAGGAGATAAACATGCAAAAGCGCTGCTCCGTTACATGGAGGAAGCCGAACATTTCCTATGGACCATTCTTGTGGGAAACACGCTGGCAAATTTTTTGATCGTGGCACCACTGCTGATCGCTTTAAGAAAGATGCTTCCAGGCCACCCATGGATATCCGCGCTGTCGCTGATCATAATGCTGCTCATTATTTACACCTTTTGTGACCTTTTACCGAAAATGATCTACCGGAGATACCCGAATCGACTCACCGTTGTTTCAGTGCGTCCTTACCGAGTCTTTCACTGGATGCTGGCTCCGATTGTCTTTCTCATCTCAGGCATCGCAGACCTGCTGCTGAAAATCGGTGGTGGAGAAATGCTGACCGGGGAAATGTTTTCTAATCGGGAAGAAATGCGACGTGTCATGCGCTCCTCAGGACAGAATCTAACATCTGAGGAACGCTCGATGATCGACCGAGTCATGGACCTGCAACATCGCACCGTTTCAAGTGTGATGTTACCACTCCAGAAAGTAGTTTCCATCGGCGCAGAGGCCACGATCGAAGAAGCCATTGCTCTCTCGAGGGAAACATCCATTCTGCGCATGCCCGTTTTTGAGAAACAGTCTGGAAAGAGAGTTTTCCTGGGGGTGCTTAACCTCAAGCACTTTCTCTATGACTGGGAAGACAAACGCCATGAACTCGCCAGGAAACACGTCACGGGCGTGATGCATCTTCGAGCACAAATGAGTGTCGATGACGCACTTCACCAGATGCAGGAGGCCGGCCAGAGAGTTGGATTGGTCTTGAATGCGAAGCAGAAAGAAGTCGGCTGGATCAATATCAGGGATATTCTCAAAACCGTCTTCGGTGATGTCAACATCTGACCGCCATGGAACAATTCCAATTGATATGGATTTTACTGCAAGTCGCGTTTGTCGGTTTCCTTGTCATTCTCAACGGCTTCTTTGTTGCTGCTGAATTTGCACTGGTAAAAATCCGTGATTCCCAGTTAAAACCCCTCATCAACGAAGGGAATCCGCAAGCCATCATGACGGGTAAGGTGCTCGATAATCTGGACACCTCTCTCAGCGCTTGCCAGCTTGGAATCACTCTGGCCAGTCTGGCCCTTGGCTGGGTTGGAGAACCCGTGTTTGCCGCATTACTGGAACCTGTCATGCACGCCATGGCGATCGAATCGGAAAAAGTGCAACACATGATGGCGTTTCTTTTTGGTTTCTCTGCAATTACTTTTCTTCATATAACAGCAGGCGAACAGGCCCCGAAACTGATGGCCATCCAGAAACCGCTCCCTACTTCGCTCTGGGTGGCCAAACCACTCTGGCTGTTCTGCAAAATTTCCTACCCTTTTATTTGGGCTCTCAACAAGGCTTCAAACAGGATGCTTCACTGGGTAGGCATCGAGCCTGTTTCCGAGCATGAACTTCTGCATTCGGAGGAGGAATTACAAATGCTGATTTCTGATACACACCACCATCAGGGGGGCACCAATCTAGAGAAGGAAATCGTCTTCAATGCCATGGAACTTCGCCAGCGATTGGTCAGAGAAGTCATGCAACCAAGAACGGAAATCATCTTACTTTCGACTGATATGTCACTTGAGGAATGCCTGACGATTACAGAAAAAGAGCGTTATTCAAGATATCCGCTTTGCGATGAATCGGATCCCGACAAGGTCATTGGTGTGGTTCATTTCAAGGAACTCTACTCCTTACGCCACCGTCTTGACAGCGGGCTGGATTTAACGCAGATCACGCGCAAGATCCTTCACTTTTCGGAAACTTCACGACTGGAAAGAGCTCTTAGATTGTTCCTCAAACATCGACTTCATCTTGCCATGGTGGTTGATGAATATGGTTCCACCGTTGGCATGATCACTCTGGAGGATATCCTGGAAGAACTGGTTGGTGAAATTCAAGACGAATTCGACCAGGAACAACCTCTGATCATACGGCATAGCGAAGGGAGCTATGACATCATGGGCTTGCTCCCGCTGCATGAACTGTCGGAATTGATCGAGATAAATATTCAGGAAGAAGGCATCAATACGGTCAGTGGATGGATGACTCACAAGCTGGGAGAATTCCCTGAAATTGGCGATGTTGTCGAAGAAGAGAATTATATCTTGAAAGTGCTCGAAGTAGATAACCATCGCATCGAACGATTGCACTTGATACTCACAGAAAAGCCGCGTGTTACTGATCAGGGTTGAAGAGGCCAATTGCATCACCAGATGACAAACAACCAAAACCCTATGCGATAATTAATGAGCGGATCCGTGAACAGTTTACTATGCAGCGGGTTGGTATGAAATGTTGGAGATGTTCAAGAATTACCGTACTGAAATTCTTTGCCCGCAATCTCGCTCTGACATGTGATTACATCCTAACCGGCAAGCAGGCCTCTCTTGCGAGCGGAATGGGATACGCGCCCCAATAACCAAACCCGAAAAAACAGGGAAGCCATCTTGAGAACACTTATCCCATGGCAAAGACCGGATTACCACAAGTATGTATCCGATTGACCAAACCGGTCCAGAAATTGGCCGCTTTGTTGGAGAGTTAATTGGCGGATCGTCTTTTCCATTTGAGTGGCTACTTCTTTTGAATCAAGATCCGCTTGTGAGCCTCCCATATCAGTACTTACCCAACCTGGACTCAGCGCAACAACCGTCAGGTTCTGATCAAAAAATTCATTGGCTAACCCTCGAGTCATATGGTTCTGCGCGGCTTTGGAAGCCCCATAGCAGTAACGACGACCTTCGCGCTTGGTGATCGATGACGCACCTGAGGAAATATTCACAATACGTCCATTCGAACTTTTTTTGAGAAAAGGCAAACAGGCTTGAGTCACCATGGCAGTTCCTAGGAGGTTGACTGAGAATGCTTCGTGAAACCAGGAAGGCTTGAGTGATTCAAACGGCGTATCGGTAGGTTCGGGAAACACACCTGCATTGTTCACCAATACATCGATGCGAGAAAAAGATTGAGCAATAGATCGAAATGCTTTTTGCACCAAGTCTTCTCTTGAAACATCCAATTCAATTTCGTGACACGATGAGTCACAATTTGATCTTAAAGTTCCAATCTCGCCTTTAACCTTACGTTGACATGCAATCACATTCCAACCTTGACCAAGACAAATATCCAGCAAAGAAGCACCAATGCCTCTACTGGTTCCGGTAATCAATATCGTTCCCCGACTCATATGTTTCCACCCACAATGAAAAAGAAAATCCAACAAGAGCTGGTGTCCTGAGCGCCCCAGGCACAGCAGACGTGAAAATAATAAAAACGAACACACTCGATTCACCACGCGATGCCATAATCATCCCCATGGTCACTTGCTCCCCCCCAAAAGGTACCGTGTTGTTGATCAAAATAAATTGCGGTAATCGGCCCTGAAGTGCGTTCATCGAAATCGAGACGATAGCCCATTTTCTCCAATTCATTCCTAACCCATGGCGGAACCTCCTTATGAAGCGTGAGTTTACCAGGCTCGAATTCATGCTCACCAAAAGATGCACGCATCTGATAACTGGTCATGTTCGGTGCTTCGCTGGCTTCTTGAACATTCATTCCAAAATCCATCATGTTAATGAGAAACTGCACCAGGTTCTGTTCTTGGGTATCCCCTCCCTGCACACCGAAAGCAAGGAATGGCTCCCCGTTTTTCAAGGCGATCGTAGGCGTCAACGTCGCTCGTGGACGTTTACCTGGTTCAAGCACATTGTAGGGACCATCCTCTGGCAGCAGCACGAAACTCTGCATGCGTTGACTCATCCCAATCCCGGTATTCCCCGCAATGCATGCCGGCAGCCAGCCACCGCTGGGCGTAATGGAAACAATCCAACCGTTTTTGTCGGCCGCCTGAATAGTGGTTGTTCCAGCTCGAAAATCACGATGATACTGATCCCAATAGGCGGCCGAATCACCTCTTTGCAGCCTACGTTGTGGACGTAACCAACGATCCAATTCGCGTTGAAATGGATGTGGTTTCCCCTGGAAGCCGAAGGGATCTCCAGGCGCAGCAAAAGGATCATTTTGAAATGGGTTGATTCCTCTTAATCGATTCATAGCGTATTCCTTGGACAACAATACCTCAAGGGGTTCAACAGGGGCAAAATAAGGATCTCCATAGTAAAAATCTCTATCCGCAAACGCCAGATTCATGACTTGATACAAGGTGTGAATGTATCGACTACTGTTCAAACCCATCGCTTGCAAATCCAATGGCTCCAGCATATTCAAGATCTGCAACATACAAGGCCCTTGAACCCATGAGGTGAGTTTAAATACTTCCACTTCATGATACCGAGTGGAGACAGGTTCCTCGATGAGAGCCTTCCAATTGGCCAGATCAGCCGCCGTGTGCAAACCACCCTGCTCTCTGGATCCACGAATAAATTCCTCAGCGATGTCTCCTCGATAAAACCGATCATTCGCAGCCAGGATGGACTCTTTGCGCGACTTGCCTCTGACCAGCGCACGCTTTTCTGCTAGGACAAGCTTCTCGAGCGTTGCATGAAGGTCTGGTTGACGAAAAATCTCGCCCGGTTTGGGTGCCTCATATGGTTCACCCAGATGCGGAAGAAAGACTGCTTTGGAATAAGGCCACATTTTCAAGGATTCCTTGGAGGTTTCGATCCACTCAGAGGTTCCCGCTTCCATAGGGTAACCTTCGGCCATTTGAATGGCAGGCTCCAACACCTCTTCCAGAGACATCGTGCCATACTCTGCAAGCATTAACATCAGCCCGCCCGGCGTTCCGGGAGTCACGGCCGAAAGAGGGCCCTCTCCAGGCGGATAACGCATACCTCGCTTGAGAAAAAAATCTGCAGTTGCTCCTGTTGGAGCGACTCCGAGCGCATTGATGCCAATGATTTTTTTTAGCTTCGGATGATACACCAGCGCCTGGGTTTCTCCCCCCCAGCTCAAGGCGTCGTGCATGGTACAGGTCGCCGCCAGCATGGCGCAAGCCGCATCAACCGCATTTCCTCCCCTTGCAAAAACCTGAGCCCCCGCACTGGCCGCGAGTGGTTTTCCTGTGATGGCAATCCAGTGTTGACCATGCAGGATCGGTTTGTGAGGTTTGGATGCTGCGCGTGGACTGACAGGAATGAATAAAAGAACCAGTAGAAGAATGAGGATACATTTACTTTTCAGCAATAAAGCGTTACACACTGGTGATTGAAAAAAACCCGTAACCATGACCTTATCATGTCGTTTTCTGCCGAGGGACCAAGGATATTTTAAAATTCAGAAATGGCAGAACAGAATACGTCTGCAAGTGCTCACGCCTTTTTCCTGCGGCGCCACCGAGCAACGAACATTCCGTTCGACTTCCATTGATCAGGCTGAACAGTATAACCATGAACAGGCTTCCCGAAATCAAGTTCACATACTTCGGGCACTGCTGGTTTGGTGCCATCCCAGGTCCAGGGCTCCATTTCTGGAAAGGCTTTTTCAAAACGGCGCATGACACGTGTCGTTTCCTGCTTGGTCAGCGTGCAGACTGAATACACTAATTTCCCACCGGGTTTCAGGCGTGCGACGGCGGACTCAAGTAACTTGAATTGAAGCTCCGTCAACTCTTTCACATCCTCAAAGGTGGTGGTCCAGCGCGCGTTCGGATTCCTCTGCCAGGTTCCCAAACCACTGCAAGGCGCATCCAATAAAATACCGTCAAATGGCTTGCGAAACGGCGGCTTGGATTTCCCGTCCCAGGGTGCCGATTGATAATTGAAAATCTTGGCACGAGCCGCACGACGTTTCAACCGCTGTAATCGCCAGGCAGCTCGATCCGTGGCCCAGACACAGCCTTTTTGCTGAAGTAAATCAGCCAGATGAACCGTCTTGCCCCCCTCACCCGCACACATGTCCCACCAGTTTTCTCCCGGTTCAGGCTGACAGAAATTTCCAACAAATTGGGATGCAAGATCCTGAATCTCAAAGTGACCGTGCTGGAAATGGGACATTTGAAAGAGATCTTCCTTACCGAAATATCGGAACGTGTTGCGCCAGCACCCCTCGCCTGCAGGCTGAAGCTCCTTTTTCATGGCCAGTTCTACGCGCTTCCCAGATGCCTTTGGAGCACGCAACCAAAGCGTGACCGGCCGTTGAATCTGGCAGAGCCATTCCCGGGTTACCTTCATTGTTTCAGCGGTCCATTCAGGCACGACCTTTCGAAGCACTTCGGACTTAATCTTCCCGGCGTAGGATAAAAAATCCGCATCCAGTTCACGGGCCATGCGCACCTGACGATTTAATGTCCGTTCTGCATCCAAGCAACCTTTCCAGCGAAAATATGTGTAAACACGCTCCACCACGGCCGCTTTGTGACGAGGAAGCATTTCCTTCTCGTTCTTTAAGGCTTGCCTCAATAGCTGATCGGCGGGATGCCTGGCATCACATTGCTCAATGATTTCATCGGCCAATGCCGTGATACCGTTTTTTTTGCGTTTGGACATAGTTTGTTAATTTGGTTTTTGCCACCAAAACATACGTTCCAACCCCTTACGATTCGGATAAGACCGCGGCACCCATTCTTTGACTAATTCGAAATCGGTTGAAAATCGGTTGAAGACCTCATCCCGCGTCGTGCCAAAAGGCGGTCCGTCTTCACCTGGAATCAGATAATGAACCGCCAGCAGGAATCCACTTGGCTTGATCCAACGTTTCATGGCTTGCAGATAATCGGGGCGGCGTTCAGGCTTGATGGCACAATAGAACGTATGTTCGAAGACCCAATCAAAAGGTAACTTCGGAGAATCATCGAGGAAATTCGCAGATTCAAAAGAGCATGCATGCGGTTGCTCACTGGCATTGGCGCGTGCACCTTCCACTGCAGTGGGAGCAAGGTCAACCCCGGTGACTTGAAAACCTTTCGCAGCCCAAGCCAGCGCATCGTGCCCCATACCGCAACCTGGCACACATACAGAACCCAGATCAAGCCTGTCCTGACCTTGAAGAAAATCCACCAACCCTGGAGACGGCTCCCCCTTGTCCCAAGGAGTATCCTTTTTCTGATAACAATCTTCCCAATGCTCCAAACCGCTCATGCTGGCCACACCATCTGGATTCTCAGCCAAAGATCAAGTTCAATCGGTGTCTTAAGACTTTAGAATCCCGAAAGCTCCAGATTTTCAAGGTATATGGATCAATCTTCATTTTGGAATGCACCCTGAAGGATGCTTCCCTGAAGCGAAGCAATCAGAACATAAGCATCAGCATGGAGGGAATTGCCAGAGATGAAGAATCATCTATTGCGATTCATGATTCGCCTGGTCGACCCGCGGACTTATGCCTGAACTCCGCAAGGATTGTTGCTTCAATCCCTGTCGTCGCTTGTTATGTCTTCGCTGAGACGTTGGAACAGACGTTTGAGATCACGAAACCCACCGATGCTTACCCATACGGACATAAGTGCGAAAATGGATATGGAGAGAAAAAAAAGAATGGTCCAGAGTGCTTGCCACATATTGTTGATCTTTCTTGTAAAAAGGTTCTTTAAGCCAAATGTTAAACGGCAGCAGCCTGGGCTGTTTTAGGTTTGTCTGGAAAAATAAGTGATCCAAGCACAAATACCACCACGGTTAAAGCTACAGTGGATAAACCGATTTGGTCACTTGTCATCGTCTGACGAATAATTTCATCAGTTTCCGGATCCACCACTTTGAGCCCCACTAACCGTTGGACAGGATCAAGACCTAAAATAGCCGTCAATCCGCTCAACAAAGCCATGAACGCGCCGCTTGAGCTGGCTCCTTTCCAGTAGAGACCGCCGACCAATAATGAAAATGCGCCTGTAAAATAAATGGCACCCGTCACCGACATGTAATCCCAGATATCGTCATTACCCTCGTAAACAAGCCCCCAGTACAGGATGTAAAGCCCTATGACCACGATAAGAATACGGGTCCATTTAATCCGATTGGCAGTCGAAAATTCCTTCCCCATGATAGGAGCAATCACATCCTGAGTAATGACCGAGCTCCAGCAAAGCAGATAGCTGTCATGGGTAGACATGAATGCCGCAATCATGGCCGCAGTAATAATTCCAATCAACCCAGCAGGAAGTATCCGACCGAGAAAAATCGGCATGGCATAAAGATTATTCACCTCCGTAACCGAGGAATCGGCAGGAAAAAAGATTGCCTTAAGATCAGGAGCCATGGTCATGATGAAGACAAAGGCACAGATACCCCAAAAACTGGGAATTAGAAATCGAATCATGAAGGAAATCGAAGACCACATGTATTGCCTCTTCACCGCTTGAGGACTTTCCATCGCCAATGCGCGGGCTACGGCGGTAGGCCAGATGGCACAGCTCACTAGTCCAGCCGTAAAAAACATCCACATGACATAGGAGGCGCCAAAACCACCTCCCTCCGCCAATGGGTCCATGCTGGAAACCCCTTTCAAGGCTTGAACGGTTTCAATGATCTGCCCCCATCCCATTTTATTGAGGCAAATCAAAGTTGTAACAACCATTCCGAACGATAGGACCACAAACTGAATATAGTCCGTGACGACCACCGAAATCATCCCACCAAGCACAGTATAAATGAGCACAAGAACCAGAAGGACCGTCATGACGGCAGGCAGAGCACGACTGTCCTGCGACATGCCGGTGATACCCACAATGAACATGGATCCTACTTTGAGGAACAAGCCCATGTTCAGTATGCCTCCCAGAGTGAGCATGATCCCCCCCAGGATGCGCGTTTTGCGATCGAATCGTTTTTCGTAAAATTCAGGAATGGTCAAGACTTCCATCTCCCTCAATCGGCAAACAATGAATCCGGTCACACCAACGATGAAAGTGACAATCATGGCAGCGAGAGCAATATGGAAAGTTGCAAATCCTTCCTTGAACCCTTTCTGAGCGTTATACATGACCGTGATAAGCCCCATTTCAGTACCGGTCATTGTCGCTACTCCCAACCATGTCCCGATGGCACGGCCAGCCCCGAGATACGTCGTCATGTTACGCACGTATTTTTTAACAAACAGACCGATGACAACGGAAATGGACAGATAGATGACGACAATCACCCAGTCAAAGGAGGTGAAATTGGTACGGCTCAACGCCTCTGTGAATTCAGTTCCCATATTGAATTTTTTTTATATCTTCCATGATCTCAGCCAAAAGACCAGCTTGATTTTACGCAGCGATAGCACTCAACTGGCTTACAATGTTTTTTACCTGGCCGATCGGGCATGAGCGCTTACTTCAAGGCTGTCCATTCCAAATGCCACCTGTAATCAATTGCCTTGAGCCCGCAGGTAATTGGAGACTCAAGCTTTAAATCCAACTCATCCTTGAGATGCCGGCTTGCCAAAGGGCGTATTGGATATTATAAAAACGCACTCCCAATAGTGATGATCACTGACAAGGCAAATAAAACCCTGTGCTCAGGACAAGCAACCGTACCATTGGCGAAAGCCATGCTGCTGACAGCCATGGCAGGCGGCATGGGATGGGGCATCCGTGGTCAATACGGGCATGAAACCGGGGCTATGATCGCCGGAGTGCTTGTCGCAAGTGTCTTGGTGATGCTTTTCTGCTCGAGATTCAACACCCTTTCCAGTGCCCGCGCTATTGCCTGGGTGACCATCGCGATTTCATTTGGAGGTTGCATGACCTACGGCCAGACTGTTGGCTTGACCCACGATGAACCTCTGGTGGGAAACACCGAAGCCTTGCGCTGGGGCTTGCTGGGACTGTTTATCAAAGGAGGCATCTGGATAGGATTTGCTGGGGTGACCCTCGGCTTAGCACTGGGAGGGCAGCGTTACACAGCGGGTGAATTAGCCATGATGTTCGGAGGCATGATCTTCTTGATGTTTCTGGGTATTTATTTATTGAACGAACCTTATCAACCCGCAGAAAGCTCTCTACCTCGGTTTTACTTTTCAGACCACTGGGACTGGGAACCGGGTGTGGAACTGAAGCCGAGACGTGAGAAATGGGGAGGGTTACTTTTCGCCTTGGCTGGATCATGGGTTTACACCGGTATCATCAAACGAGATGCACTTGCACTTCGAATGGGGATTTGGGGTTTCATTGGAGGTGGTTTGGGGTTTTCGTTGGGACAAAGTCTCCAAGCATTTCACGCATGGCATCCTGAATGGTTTGTGGATGGATTTCTAATGAGGATGGATCGGGTCATCAACTGGTGGAACATGATGGAAACATCCTTTGGAGTTATTTTTGGAGCCGTTTTGGCTCTGGGACTCTGGGCTAACCGTCATTTGATCAAGACTCCTGAAGCCGAACCGGAGACCACAGAAATCAATGCCCCATTGGAGTGGGGATTACTGGTGATTTATTTGCTTGCGCTTGCCAGCTGGAGTTTCGTCTCTTTTTCCGCGTTGGATCAATTTGCCGATCTGGCCATTACCATGGGATTTCTACCATTTATCGCGGTAAGAGCGGGAAGGTTATGGCCCTTGTGGGTTTGCCTTCCAGTCACATTACTCCCGATTGCCGGGAAAACCGTGAACAACCTTGTCTACGATACCAGATTGCTCAGTTGGCCCGCAGGATGGCTATGCTGCCTGATTATTCCTATGACAATCGCTTTTTTTGTGAGCCTTTACTGGTCGGAAAGACCACGTCTATTCAGCAACGGAAATGTTTTTTGCAAATCAATACTGATCCTCACAGCCTGGACTTACTTTCTGCTCAATTTCGCATTTTTCCAATTCCCCTGGCCATGGGCTGATTTCCAGTCATGGACCGCAAGAACACCCAACAATCTGATCTTCTCAGTTTGCGTGGTGGGCCTCACTCTTGGGGCTCTCTTCACTCGAAAGGAAAAGGAAATAGAGGTCCTGCCTGATTCGGATTGAATCACGCCGCAGACGTTCGACATCTTTCCAAAGAATTGCTTGTCATCAGTGTCTTTCTTCAGCTTAATTTCGATATAAAGATGAAGATCTATATCGACGGTGAGTATTACGATAAGGAGAACGCAAAAATATCCGTTTTTGACCATGGACTCCTCTATGGGGACGGAGTTTTTGAGGGCATTCGAGCATACCACAAGCGCGTCTTCAAATTGCAGGAGCATATCGAAAGGCTGTTTTACTCTGCAAAGGCTATTTTACTTGAAATCCCGATGTCGCAGGAAGAAATGTGTGATGCAGTGGTCGAAACATGCAGGGCAAATCAAATCGAAAATGGTTATATTCGCCTGATTGTAACTCGTGGAGCGGGGTCACTGGGATTAAGCCCCGACTCATGCCCTAAACCAGGTGTGATCATCATCGCCAACACCATTCAGCTTTACCCCAGAGAAATCTACGAAAATGGAATGGAAATTATCACCGCAGCCACATCCCGCAATTATGTAAATGCAGTTAATCCAGCCATTAAATCATTGAACTATCTCAACAACATCCTTGCGAAGATAGAAGCGAGCAACGCGGGCTGCGAGGAGGCTATCATGCTCAACAGTGAGGGCTTTGTAGCTGAATGTACCGGAGACAATATATTTATCCTGCACAAAGGCACCATATACACACCACCATTGGCCGCGGGAGCTCTTTATGGAATCACAAGGAATACCGTGATTGATCTCGCCAGAGAGGCAGGGTTCAAAGTTGAGGAAAAAAATCTGACACGTTATGATCTTTTTATTGCCGAGGAATGCTTTCTGACCGGCAGTGGAGCTGAAATTGTGCCAGTGGTGATGATTGACAAACGAATCATTGGTAGCGGTAAACCCGGCGATGTGACCCGAAAGCTCGAAGAAAAATATCATGCGCTGACCCATGTCTCAGGCGAGCCAATATAACTACCGGCTGATGTGAAAGATTGGAAATTTCCGATATTAATAAAAATTGGTGAATTGCATTCAGGTATAAGTCACCTTACTTTAAAGAAGTTTAAGTAAGGCGCCTAATTACCACATCTTGTCTGAAATATATGCTTTGTAACGTTTGCAATAAAAATAAAGCCACGGTCCACCTGACCCAGATGCTGGAAGGTGAGATCAAAAAGATGGATATGTGCGAATCATGCGCCCAAAATCAGGGCGTCGATGAACCTGGCATATCTTTGGTCGATTTGTTGGTAGGCTTGGGGCCAGCTGAATCGGAAGCCGCTTCCGGTAAATCCAGTGAGCAAAAGCCATCCAAATGCCCAACCTGCGGTTACTCTCAGGCTGATTTCAAAAAATCAGGTCGACTGGGTTGCTCAGACTGTTATGTAACTTTTGAAGATGGATTGAATCAGATGCTTCGTTCCATGCACAAAGGCCTGAAGCACACAGGGAAAACTCCAAAAAACTATCGCAACACCCGCGAGCTGGAGGCCAAGTCAAAGAAACTGGAAAAGGAATTGAAAAAGGCCATCAGGGAAGAACGTTACGAGGATGCTGCTGTGATTAGGGATTCACTGAAAGCGCTGGCAGAAACTTTGCAAGGCGTTGAAACAGAGACAGCAAGCACATCATGAATCTCAACGACTTCCTGATCCCTACCGGAGATGTCTGTCGAAGACCCGGCCCTTTCGATAGAATTGTGTTATCGAGCAGGGTACGGCTTGCTCGCAATCTGCAGGACTCCCCATTTCCTGGCCGCGCAAACAAGTCGGAGCGCCAGAACCTCCTTCAAACTATGAAACCGGTCATCGAATCACTCAGGTCGATGAAGGAAGGTTTTTCAGAAGAACTTTCCAAACTGAAACGTCTGGAAAAGCAAATCCTGGTTGAACGACACCTGATCAGCAGGGAACTTGCCTCGAAAAGTCAGGGAAGTGCGATTGTCCTGAGCGTGGACGAAACTTTTTGCGTGATGATCAATGAGGAAGATCATTTGCGCATGCAGGCCATTCTACCAGGACTGCAGATCAAGGAAGCATGGAAATCCATGAATAAAATGGATACCATGCTTGAATCCAAGCTGCCCATCGCCTTTTCAAGTGACTTTGGATACCTGACTGCCTGCCCAACTAACTTAGGCACCGGCATTCGGGTCAGCGCCATGCTACATTTGCCTGGTTTGGTAATGGCTGAACACATGCAGCAAACCATCACGGCAGTTAACAAACTTGGTCTGGCGGTCAGAGGGCTTTATGGAGAAGGCACCGAAGCGCTGGGAAATGTATTTCAAGTCTCCAATCAAATGACTCTCGGAGAATCTGAAATCCAAATTATCGAACGCCTTAACAAGGTGGTGCTGCAGATTATTGAAAACGAGGAGAACGCGCGGGCCAAACTTCTGGAGACCAAGCCTAAAACGGTATTCAATCAGGTTGGACGGGCATACGGTATCCTGATCAATGCCCACATTATCTCATCCAAAGAAGCTAAAAACCTGCTTTCACTGGTTAGACTTGGCGTGGATCTTGGATATTTTCCCGATGTGGATGCGGCGGTGATTGATGAGCTGTTTATTGTCACCGAACCAGCCCATATTCAATATAGAGAAGCTAAAGCCAGGTCGCCGGAGGAAAGGGATATCATGCGCTCCAACCTACTTCGTGAACGCCTTTCAAATATACCTCGCCCAGTAATGACTGCTCCTGACATACCGGAGAAGACATGCGACCCCAAGGAAGACGACGTCAATGACCAAGAAGAATAATCCTCTTTTGTTTCTCTTGGCAATGGTGAGGTCCCAGGTTTGAGTCGGCTACAAATTATCCAATGCTGATGCCAGGCCGGACAGACCGTTTTCTTCTGAATCAGCAATATTTTGGGGTGCGAGTAGCTGCCGAATATATTCAACCCCGGTCGTAACCGACTTCACCGATTTAGGCAATGTAGCTCCAGCCGCGTTGGCGTGGCCTCCCCCCTGAAGTTTGCTAGCTACTTCACGCGCTTTCCCATTGCGACTGCGCAAGCTGACTCCGAATTGGTATGGAGCTCTTCGTGAGACAGAAATCAACACGTGATCCGACAGCTCAGGCTCCTTGAGGAGCTGATTCATAATCACGTTGTTGTTGCCGATCGACAAGTCGACTACGGAAATCCCCGGTGCCAGTTCTTCCAGATGCCGCTTTGCCCAATCCAGACCAATCGGGTCTTCAATATCTCGCTTGGACTTCATGACCGTGAGCAGAGGATGATCCAGTAATGTCTCTAATTTGCCTTCGAGCAGTTTGACCAACGGATGAAAGTGATAGGATTTAACTAATTCAGCATAATCACATGCCAGTTGAAATTCCGGATCGGATTCGAGAAATAGGTCGGCAACGTTTGTCATATGAACGAGCCGCTCCAGTTCAGGATTCCCGAGCCCGTTTGCCACAAGTAATTCATAGCACAGTAAAGCAGCGGATTTTTCGGTTGAAAAAACATACTGCGCTCTCTTTGGTGAGTGCTCAGATGGATGATGGTCCACAATCATCCAGTCATCGCGATCGACTCGAGCATCCATGGAAAGATCACACACCCAGGCTGCTCTTTCGGTCATCTGGCGATTCTGCCATTGCGGAAGATGATAGGCAGCCAACGGAATTTCTATTTCAAACAAATGCTGCGCCAGACGCTTTAAAAGGCACCCCGCTACCAATCCGTCCAAGTCACTCTCATGCGTCAGTATGACATCAGGCTTCGAAAATCGATCCATGCGCAGGAACCTAGCAGCGACTTTTGTGGAGACCAATCCAAAATCGATAGATTTTTAATAGCAGCGTCCCAAGAATATCTCATGTGGAGAAAGACCGATATAAACAACAGTCATGGTTTTCACAAAAAAGGAGCCAGACTTGAGGTCATTTTTTCATGTTGTAAGGTTGTCTCCATGGACACCCGCTATGATTGCACTCAATTGATTTCCTTCGCAACAAAACTGATGCTTGAGGCTGGGATGGAGGCTGAAAAAGCAATAGACGTCGCCAATATTCTGATAGAAGGGGATCTGATGGGACATACCACACATGGCCTTCAAATGCTGATTCCATATTTGAAAAGCATGGAATCAGGAGAAATGGCGCTGAGTGGAAACTACTCAGTGATCAAGGATACAGGCAATAACATCGTCCTTGAAGGGCATTTTCTACCTGGCCCATGGCTTGTCAAAACAGCCATCGAAAAGGCGGCAACACGCATGCAAGAGCATGGAGTAGTCACGATGGCCATCACGCACAGTCACCACATCGCGTGCTTGCAGGCCTATCTTCCGTTGGCGACATCCCAAGGGTGGATGATCACATTGATGAGTTCAGATCCATCAGTTGCTACAGTGGCGCCTTTCGGGGGAAAGACACCACTGCTCACACCTAACCCCATTGCGGTAGGCATTCCGACTTCCGGAACTCCCATTTTGTTCGATTTCTGCACTTCAATCACAAGCAACGGACAATGCATGCGATCCCATAAACAAGGCAATCCCTTGCCGGGAGAGTGGATCCAGAATGCTGATGGACAAGCGACGAGTGATCCGGGTGCCCTTTTCACAAGCCCCCCAGGCACCATCTACCCTGTTGGCGGAGCCTCTTATGGACATAAGGGATTTGCATTGGGGTTGTGGGTGGAAATGATGACAGCTGCACTCACAGGCCATGGTCGCTCAGAAAGCCCTAAAAAATGGGGTGCCTCCGTTTATATTCAATTGATGGATCCGGCAGCGTTCGGAGGAACCGAAGCTTTTATAAGGGAATCAGATTTTCTGGTCCATGCCAGTCAGGCATCCGAGCCGATCGTCACGGATGAACCGGTGAGGTTACCCGGCGAAATGGCCTGGAAACGCCGAAAGGATCAGCTCGAAAATGGCATTCGACTTCATCCGGAAATCCTTGGCTCTTTAAAAGCGTGGGCTGAAAAATGGCATATTGAGATGCCTGAATCAAAGTAAGCGAGCGAGATGAAAGAAACCCTTAACTCTTACCATACCTCCACAGGCCCTTTGGGCACTGGAATATGCTTTCTCTTTGCAACAGCAGGCTGATCGTCCATGAAACTTGGCTGCATGGATTGAGGTCGATATTGTGGTTTTAGCTGACCATCATTCCCTAGGAATTGCTCTCGCCAGTCCAGATAATCAGTCAGGATCGACTCAAATTCATCCCTCGTCTCCAACATGACAACACGCTTGTTAAACTGGTTCACAGGGCCAAATCGTTTAGTGTACCAGGGGGCCACTTTTCGGAACATCATGCAGCCCTTGCTTTCGCCGAACACTTCGACCATTAGATCCAGGTGGCGTCTCATGACTTGAATGCGTTCTTCAAAGGCAGGTTCATCGGGCAGCACTCCTGTTTTCAGGTAGTCCAAGGTATGCTTGAAAATCCATGGGTGATAAAAGGCACCACGTCCAATAGAAACACCCTGACAACCTGTTCGTTCGAACATGTGCTTGGCAGATTCAGGCGTGGTCACATCGCCATTACCAATCACCGGAATATCTCTGACAGCCTCAACAACCTTGGCAATTCCGGGTAAATTAACCACTCCGCTGAACCCTTGCTCTCGTGTGCGGCCATGTACGAACACTGCAGACACTCCCGCGTCTTCCAATACCTGCGCCAGTCGAGGGGCCGTCAAGTTCTGATCATCCCAGCCAAGTCGCATCTTGGCTGTCACAGGGATCTTCAAGGCATTCACCATAGTTCTGACCAAATAAGCGGTTTTATCCAGTTCGGTCATCATCGCCGAACCTCCCCCCACCTTGACCACTTTACGAACAGGGCATCCCATGTTGATATCAACTGAATCCACTCCTTGCTCCTGCAACCAGACTGCCGCATCTCGCATCTCTTCAGGAACGGCTCCAAAAAGCTGAACGGCTAACGGGGTATCTGCTTCGTTGGTCTCGATCAGCTCAAGGGCTTTTCGATTCCGCTCGATTAAGGACCGAGCATTCACGAGGTCAGTGGTGGCAAGATCCAGGCCACCGATCTCGCGCGCAGTTAAGCGGAAGGGTAGGTTGGTGTACCCCGCCAATGGCGAAAGAAACAAATTTGATTTGAGATTTAACGATCCAAACTGCATGCGCTGTATACAGAAATCCACAAAACAGGACTCAATTCAAGACTGGATCACCAATGACGTCCTCCGGCCCGTATAGATGACCAATGTCTCTGAAATAAGTATACTATGTTCTCACTGAATAAGGGTTTCGAAAATTTCCCTGATTTGACACTTGAAATACATACCGACTCGTGAATAAGGTCCTTCTCCTGTCAAACATATGGCAGCCAAATATGGATGGGCGAATGGCGCAGTGGCTAGCGCAGCTGATTTACACTCAGTAGGTCGGGGGTTCGAGTCCCTCTTCGCCCACCATTCCTTTCTAAACAACTCTACCTCTTGTTGGTAAATGAATCACCAACATGAAAATTCTGTTCATTAAAAGAACCCCTTGTAAACTGCCGCTTATGCCTTTGAGTCGATTGATTTGCATTTGTTTGTTGTGGGCCACCGTTGGGTGTCAGACCTCTAAACAAGAGAGCTTTACTGTGACTCGCGAAATAACGTCTTTCATGCAGCGTTACGTCAGATTGGCTAATGAAGGTAACGCTACTGATGTAGCCCGAGAGATATACGCGATGCCCGTGCTGGGTAAAGGTTTCAACAATACCAACCATAAGGTCACAACCGACCCCGATATCTTTGAGGAAGACTTCTCAGCTTTTTTGAAACAACTAAAGGGAGAAGGTTTTGATCGGTTTCATATCTGGGGGCTCGACATTAGGCCTTCCGGTAAAGACATGGCCGTTGTCGATATGGATTTTCAATGGCGGCACTCAGATGGCACTTCAATAGGCCCCGAACATCGCATTGCTACTTACATATTGATTCGAAAACCCCATGGCTGGAGGATTGTCTCCGCAAACGGTCAATCGTTTGAATAGTTGGCTCTTCAAGTATCAAGTGCATTCAGACTCATGAACCATAAGTCCGTGCCTTCAACTTCCAGTCGTTACAGATATTCAAAAGGGGGCTTCTCTTGCCAATGCAAGGCATCGTTTTGAAAATAATGTCATATGAATCCATCGTACGAGCTTGTCCTTTCTTTTTTGCCTATATCACAAATTTATTGGAAATAGGTTTTCTTGTGTTCTGCTCCTCTTTTTTTTGTGTGTAAGCCATCTTGAGCAAGACTGCGGTTGGGTAGGCTGGGATAAAAACTCATGGTAAGGGCCTTATTGCCAAGGACTATTAACCACTCAGACAGTTTCTTTTCAGTAAAAAGTATCTTTTGTATTCTGTTGTATTTGCTAAAATTAAGCATGGATTCAGACAAGCAAACCAAGAACCGAAAACCTCTCAAACTTTTCGGCGGAAACAAGCTTCCAAAAGATTGGAATGCAGAAAAAGCGATGAATCAGATGCGGGAAGTGTCGGGAAACTGGTCTTCGGTGGAAGAGAGTTTGATCGCTCTTGGATTTCGCCGTTAGAAAACGTCTAGATCTGAATTCATTCAAGGCTGCCTTGAATGAAATTTGAATTTTCGTTAAACAAAGATTATGGACAGCTCAAAAAACAATCGTCGTCATTTCCTCTCCGCGTGCGGCTTGTTGGGTTCTGCATTAATTACAAGAGGCAGAGATTTTTTTGGTGAGAATCCCACTCGTTACCCTGATCCTTCTATTGTTTCGTTAGACCCCAGATTCAATAAATACAAGATTGGTAATACGCCACTGCAAAGACTGTATACAGATCCAAAGAGATTGTGGAACGAGGGTTGCGCATGGAATGCTGTAGGGCGCTATCTTGTCTTCAGCGATGTTCCGGGAGATTTGCAGCTACGATGGATTGAAGATAACAATAAAGTGACTGTTTTCCGAAAACCTAGCGGTAATAGTAATGGCAACACGTTTGATTATCGGGGAAGGCAGATCTCTTGTCAGCATGGCACTAGAAGGGTCATTAGATATGAGCATGATGGTTCTGAGACTATTCTAGCCTCCCATTTTAAAGGAAAGAGACTCAATTCGCCAAACGATGTAGTTGTTAACAGAAATGATGACTCGATTTGGTTCACTGACCCTACATATGGCATCATGAAAAATTACACCGGTACTAAATCTGAAGCAGAATTATCTGAATCAGTTTATAGGATCGATGCGGTAACTGGTAAAATTACCAGAATCACGGATGATATCAAAAAACCAAATGGTATCTGCTTTTCGCCGGATTTAAAAAAGTTGTACGTATCTGATACCGGTGAGGGAGAGAGAGATATTAAGGTATGGGACATTAACGGTGATAAGGTAAAAGGCAGAAAACAATTCACGTCCATGAAAATGGATGGTTTTGACGCTACTGGACAATCGGACGGGATAAGAGCGGATATGGACGGAAATATATGGTCCAGTGCTGGGTGGGGTGGTGATGGTTACGACGGGGTGCATGTCTTTGCATCCAATGGGGACAGAATTGGTCAAATAAAACTGCCAGAAAACTGTGCAAATTTATGTTTTGGAGGGCAGAAGAAAAACCGATTATTCATGGTAGCCAGTCAAAGTTTATACGCTGTTTACACAGATGCCGTGGGGGCACATATGACCTAAAAATTTAGTCGCCAATGTCCCCAGCCAGTTCCCGGAG
>MDTB01051327.1_pt1 | contig 25214 bp, 24 predicted proteins | sample 811161 | NCBI WGS metagenome assembly MDTB01 (sample SAMN05326650, study PRJNA326480) | marine metagenome | isolation source: seawater | place: Mediterranean Sea | collected 2009
GCTTTTGATTGGTCAATTCTATAGCTAATTCATGCATCATCTTTGCTGCAACCTTTTTGCTTGCAGGTAAATAGTCATCTACAACAATACAAATTTTCATCATATTTCCTTTTTATAAAAACTTGTTTTGACTTTATTCAAGAAAATAAATGTTTCATCAGCACATCGCTCCCATGAATATTTTTTTGAGAGCTCATGACTTTGTTTAGATAAATTAGATCTTAGGCTTTTTGAAGATAATAGTTTGTATATAGCTTGGGCAATTTCTTCAGGCTCTTCTGGATTAAAATATACACCAGAATCTTGTAACATTTCAGGCATAGGGCCCTTATCTGAACAAGCAATTGGAAGACCAGATGCCATAGTTTCAAGAAGAACATTTGGCATATTTTCGCAACTTGATGCAAACAAACCTAGATCAGCTTTAGCATAATTTTTATGAAGATCTTCAAATGATATTTCCGAATAATATTTCATCCAGTCTCTTTTAGGATCAAATCTATTAGCTGTCTCATTTAATTTTTTTAATGCTGGTGAATACGCGGGTCCAATTAATTCTAACCTAATTGGATATCCTTTTTTTCTTAAGCTATTGACTGCACTAACAACATGCCACTGATGTTTATATTGATCTATTGTGGAAACATATATTATTTTGAATGGATTATCATTATCGAATTCGGATATATCTTTTTGAACTCTTGGGGGAATGCTAAATCTTGAGTTTAATCCATGAGAAATAATTTCGTTCTCATTTTTCATAATGCCCAAAACTCCTAAAACTTTTCTTTTAGCATATTTAGTAAGGAAAATAATTCCATTTGATCTAGCAAACGAAAATGATTGTGTTTTGCGAAGAATTAATAATTTTAATGTCATAAATGACAGCCCAAAACGTCTTAACTCTTTCATTTCAAATGGGAGTAAGTTTTGACTCATTAAGACAACAGGGAAATAGTTGCCTGCATAACTTCCCCCAGGTATGAATAATATTGAACAATTTTCCTTTTCAATTTCTTTACCTAAATTAAAAATTTGCCAAAGCGTTCTTTTAATCAGACTCTTTTCAGACTCTGGTGGATTGATTTTATGAATCCATGGTTTATGAATAATTTTATCAAGTGTGGTACTAGGCCCCCAAATGACTACTTTTGAAAAAAAATGTCTTTTTGGGTTTGCGTTATTAATTAATTCTACTAAATGAGTAACGCCTCCTCCCCGTCTAATATTTGTTGCATCTATTCCAATTATATTTGGATCAATAATGCTCATAATAATATTAAGAAACTATTTATCATTTAAGATGATTAATTGTGGCAGACAAACCTTTCTCAATCTTGGTTAAACTTGTTTGATTGATATCTAAAATCTCACTCATTTTAAAGGAAGTTCCTGGAGATCCTTTTGGGTCACCTAAAGGCAATTCTTTATAAACTTTTTCAACAGGCATTCCTGTGAGCTTTATTAAAATATCTGCTATGTCATCTATAGAGGTTAATTCACCAGTGAGAATATTAATTGTTTCCGATAACTTTGAACTTGTAACTTTATCAAGTGATTTCGCAATAGATTGAACAACATCATCTACATATATAAAATCTCTTTTTTGCTTTCCACCATTAATTATAATACTCTTATTACTTAATATTAAATCACAAAAAATTGAGATTACTCCTGAATAAGAATTTTTTGGATCTTGTCTAGGTCCATATACATTAAAGAATCTTAATCCAATATTTGACAAGCCATAAAGTTTATTTGCCATATCAGCATATAGTTCCATCGAATATTTATCTACAGCATATGGGCTCAAAAGGTGATGCTCATTTGATGAGTCGTCTCCTATATTTAAGTTTCCGTATGTAGCAGCAGAAGATGCAAATACAAGGGGTATATTTTGTTTTGAACAAAAATCAATAACTTTTATGGAAGATAAAATATTCGAAGAGGAGCTTTTTCTGAAATCTTTTACTGAAACTGGAACTGATGTTTGTGATGATAAATGAACTACGCAATCTATTTCAGATAAATTATCAAAATTAAATTCCTCAACTTTATTCTCAAAAAATTGTATTTTGCCCAAGATATTAGATATATTTGATTGATATCCTGAACTCAAGTTATCTACCACAATAACATTATGTTTTTCTTTAACTAAGTATTCGCATAGGTGAGAACCAATAAATCCGGCTCCTCCAGTGACCAAAATATTCATAAATTATTTTATCTGCCCCGTTAAATTTTTTAAAAAGAGCATTAATAATAATAGAGATGCCCTAAATTTCAGCATTATATAGCCATGCTTAATTGTGTACAATAAATGCGCTTTTGCATCCATTAGACTACTACTGCTATATTCGAACTTACCTTTAATGTATGCCATTCTTGCTTCGAACTTTTTTTTCTCAAAATCATTTAAATATTTTAAAAAGTCTTTGGATGCAATACGTGTGGGAACTGACATATCTCTTTGAGACACTCCCATAGAATGCTCAAAATAGAATCCAAGTTTAAGAGGTAAATAAATAAAATTATCTGATATTTCTGCAACTCTAAGCCATGTATTAAAATCCTCAGCAGCTATGATATCTTTTGATTCATTGATTCCGCCAATCTCATTGATAAGTTTTTTTCGAACAATGACTGATGAGTTACATATTATATTTCCTTTTAACATTAAGTTTTTGATGATGGGTTTTGCCAAACCGAATGATTTAATTCTTTTTTTAAATAAAGTTCTGTTGTTTTTGTTTACGAGCTTTAAGTCATGGTAAATGAGATCAGTATTCATATTTTTTATAAGGCAATTAATACATGCGTCTAACTTATTTTTTTCCCACCAATCATCAGAATCTAAAAAAGCAATCCAATCACCTTTGGCATTAGAGATGCCCATATTTCGTGATTTTGCAATTATTCCATTGTTTTTAACTTTAATGTATTTGATGTTACTGTCTTTATATTTCAAAACAACCTCTTCGGTATTGTCTGAAGAAAAATTATCTACAACGATTATCTCCCAATCTTTGTAGGTTTGTTCAATGACTGACTTTAATGCCCTATCCAAGTATTTGGCGTGATTATATGTTGGTATCACTATTGATATCAGCGGTGATGATTTATTCATTTTTATATAGATTATTTGCCATTTCTTTTTGATGGGCATGATACGCAATAATAATAATAAACCAAAAAATTGGCATATGAATAGGATCAACTACAAGAGAAGAAATAAAGAAAAAAGAAAATATTAATGCATTTGGGCACAATAGAATTAATATTAACAATTGTACTAGTGTGCCGATTACGCCTGTTTCAAATATAGATAGAGTTAATCCAGAGTTGAATGCTTTTTCGAAACCGGTTTCAAATAACACTCCATGACCAAATAATAATTGGAAAGGTGTCGCTTGTTCCATAAGAAGAAAAAAAATCAGAAATCTTTCAGTTCTATCATCAGAAGATGTATATCCCAATATATCAAATGCTTGAGATAGAATAAAAAGAATAAGAATTCCAATTGAGAGATAAATGATGTTTGATAAAGACTTTGTTCTTTTAATAATAAACAAAAATAATAATGCAGCATAAAAGGTTACTGAAAATGATAATACTCCGCCAAGCAAATTTAATCTTATAAATTTTTTGCTCCCATTCTTTAAAAGTGGTGCAACTATAATAATATTTGCTGCATAAAATATAGCGATATGAGCAGCTTCTACGAAGTAAAAAAAGCTCCTATACACAGTAATATCACCAATTACCCTCTTGAAGTGAACACCAAAGGGAGTGACTAATTGAGTATAAACATCTGATTTAAAACCAAATAAATCATATTCACCAACCGTAAGTAAAAAAATGAGGCTTATTAAAGAAAAAATAACTACTAAATAAAAAAAACCAACATAGAAATTTAGGGTGATTTTGATTCTATCAGAGCTCGCAGAAAGATATCTATAAAGACTCCATCCAAAAATTAAGGTTAGACAATAATTTCCTGCTGATAAAACGCTATCAATGTTTGATGGAATTGATAATAAAACTATTAAGATAAATACAATCATAGACAAAATAACGTAGATATCATTTTTTGAAAACCTGCTTGAGCTAAAAAATAAAAATAAGCTTACCAACAAAAAATAGCCAATTCTTAGATATGAATTTATTGATTGAGTAAAAAAAAATGGTGCGTATGTAATGATAGGTAAGAATAGAAAAAGAGATTTAAGATAATTTAAATTTACTTTCATGTTCGTTATACAAATATCAAAATTTTGTCTTTTTATGTATTTTAGCTTATTTAACTTAAAAGGTTGATTTACAAAACTTTAAAAGATTATCAATTTCAGAAATGGATGAATTTTTACTATTTATACCTAATTTGTTTAGCAGTTCAGTTTTGTAAACTAAATTTCTTTCAATTGCATTACTTCTTTTATCAGGAATTACTATATCGGGTGAAAAACCTAAAATATGTTGGCATCTTGTCTTAATTAGTTCTGTCATCTCGATTACAGTCATTGAGAGTCCTGAGCCAACATTAATTATTTGAAATATCTTTGAGTCATATTTAGTACTTATTAAAAGCCTTATAATCCTATTAAATTCTTTAAGGCTAATGAAATCTCTATATTCTGAACCATCCGAATATAGTTGCAAGGTTCTTGTTTCAATAAGTTGCTTGCATAAATTGTTAACAAGAAGCATCCAACAATTTATATCTCTATTAATGGGAGCTCCAAAGCAATTTGACAGTCTTATGATTGTGCCAAAGAAATTATTATTATTATTTGCTTCTAAAACTTCATTTTCTGCTGCAAGATGAGATAAAGCATATGGATGACAATTGTTTGGAATGGTTTTTTCAGAGATTTCACCAGACAAATTATTTGAATACACATGTGCTGTTGAAATATAGATAAATTTATTAACATTCGATGCCTGTGATGCCTCAATTAGCATTGATGTAGATTTTTTTCTAAATTCAATTGCATCTTTTATATTATTTTCAGAATCTTTTGAGTTCATGCCGGCAGTGTGGATTACTACGTCAATATTTTTGCAAGACTTATTAATACTTTTTGTGCTTATCCAGTCTAGTTCAATTAGATCTAAATTCTTAGAACTAATATTTATTCTTGAAATATCTCTAGATGCTAGCGATACATGATAGTTATTATCAAGTAAATTTTTTGCTAGACGTCCGCCAATGTATCCATTTCCACCAGTTATTAATACTCTCATCCTACATTATTTTATCCAAGGCGCCCCTGTCTTATATAAATTTTCTAAAAGTTCATGATCTCGTTTGGTATCCATACAGTGCCAAAAACCATCATGATGATATGCCATCAGCTCACCTGCATTTGTTGCAGCTTCAATCGGCTGACGCTCTAACATCACTTCATCGCCCTCAATAAGTTCAAAGAATTCTGGCTCTATTACAAAATAACCACCATTTATCCAACCGTCATGTAGTTGAGGTTTTTCTTGAAAATTTATAACTTGGTTGTTATCTATTTCAAGTTCGCCGAAACGAGCTGCTGGACGAACTGCAGACATGGTAATCATTTTTCCATGTCCTTTATGAAACTTTACTAATTTTTCTATATCAATATCAGTGACACCATCTCCATATGTGAGCATGCATGTTTCGTTACCAATAAATTGCTGCATTCGTTTTAGACGCCCTCCAGTCATTGTGTTGCCCCCTGTATCGGATAATGTTACCTTCCAGTCAACAGCATTTATTTGATGAGGTTTAACATTACCGGACGATAAATCAACAGTAAAATCAGCGTTTAGTGAATGATAATTTAAAAAATAATCTTTAATGACTTCAGCTTTATATCCAAGAGCTAAATAGAAATCCTTATGTCCAAAGCCTGCATATGTTTGCATTATGTGCCACAGTATAGGCTTCCCCCCAACAGAAACCATTGGCTTTGGTATCAAATCTGTGTACTCTGATAATCTTGTACCAAAACCTCCAGCAAGAATAATAACTTTCATAAGATTAGCTCCATTTATAATTAATATCTGATATTTCTTTTCTTATAACTTCGGAAGGATCATGCGGTATACTCGCAATGTTCATTACTAGGCTGCTTTCATTATTAAGTCCTTGAAATCCAAACCAAATTCCTGGTGGAACGGTAAGGCGAATATAATTATCTTCTCCAATCTCTTCAACTCTAAAGGTTTCTTTATTGTTTGTATCATAGTAACAAAATACGAACTTAACCTTTCCTATAGGTACAATAAGATTTAATGTCATTTTAAGGTGTTGTTTCCATGCTTTTTTTGCATTAAAAGCAATCAAGGAAAAATAAGCTTCTCCAAATCCTGAATAGCCAAAATCATCCCTTTTCATTCCATGTAAAACGTTTCCTCCTTCTACTTCAATCTTATCCAATTTTGTCTCTAGTATAGTATCTAACATTATTGGGCCCAATGAAGTGCATTTTCTTTTGCAATAAGGGTGTAATCATCAATTTGTTTATTTGTTGTTTCAATAATTGATTGAGGGTCGTTATAATATGATTTGTACCATTCAGCAGTCATTTTTACAGTCTCTTCAAAACTCATAACAGCATGCCAATTCAAATAATGCAAAGCCTTATCGCAATTTAATTTTAACAATCCAGATTCATATGGTTCTTTTATTTTTCCAGAAATATCCTTCCAACGAACTTGATCCCAATATAATGACATTTTTTCTACTAATTCTAAAACACTATGGTTTTGTTGGGCTTGGGGTCCAAAATTTAGAGGTTCTCCATGTAAGTCTTTATTTTGTGAAAGAGCAATAGCTTGATTAAGATAACCACTAAGTGGTTCTAATACGTGCTGCCATGGACGAGTCGAGTATGGATTTCTTAATTCAACTAAATCACCTTTAGACCAAGCAACAACACAATCAGGTACGATACGATCAACAGCCCAATCACCTCCACCTATTACATTTCCAGCTCTAGCTGATGCAATTCTTACTTTACTAGTTTCTTTCGGAAAATATGATTTTATATGAGAACGAATTGCTAATTCAGCTGCTCCTTTTGAAGCGCTATATGGATCTGGCCCACCCATTGGGTCAGTTTCGCGGTATCCCCATACCCACTCAACATTGTCATAACATTTATCACTCGTAATCATAACAACTGAGCAATGATTGTTAAGTTTTCTTAATCCTTCAAGTGTGTTTAATGTACCCAAAACATTTGTCTCCCATGTCTCTATAGGGTCTTCATAGGAGCGTCTAACCAAAGGCTGAGCTGCTAAATGAAAGATAAAGTCAGGATTAAATGAAAGAATGGCATCTTCTAGTTCTAATTTATTTCGAATATCAACTCTTAAATCTCTAATAGAATTGGATAGCCCTATGACTTCATAGTGAGAAGGTTTACTTAAAGGATCTAAAGCTATTCCAGTAACATCGGCGCCAAGCTTAGAAAGCCATGCGCCAAGCCATGAGCCTTTAAAACCGGTATGACCGGAAATAATTACTTTTTTATTATTAAAATTTTTATGTAACATATTTTTATTCATATTGTTTTTTTAAAAAATAAGATCTGATGGTTTTAATAGATACGCTGTAGCGTCATAGCTTTCAGCAATAATTTGATAACCGAATGAATTTAAATGTTTGCACGCCTTATTAAAGTTATCTTTAGTCATAACATTGTTTCTTAATCCATGCTCGAATCTTATAATTTTTGGTTTTATCATACTAAAATCAATAGACATCAAAATATCATAATCATATCCTTCTGTATCAATAAGCAATAAATCAATTTCATTTATAGAATTTTCTGAAATGAAATTTGTAAATGAGGTACATTTAACACTTACTTCTTCCATGTAATCTGAATCAGGTATTAAATCTGTTTTTTGCCAATGAGATTTATCAAATGAAGCTATGCCTCCAGCAAATTCTGGAATTTTAGTAGCATATGCAGGCTTTACTCTATGAAGCATCATTTCAGATTCGGTTTCATGAATAGCTAAGTTAAATGGCTTAATATCAGAACAAGATTCATAGTTTTTAACTAATTTTTGGAATACATCTGGGAGTGGTTCAAGAACGAACCCACTAACCTTAGATTTATTGTCCATATTAAATTTATATATTGGATCGTTCATTACTCCATCATTGGCACCAATTTGAATGAATGAAAATTTTTTATAAACTTCAAGATAGCGATAGAGAAAACTCTCAAAATCAAATACTGAATAAGGTCCAATTTTTGAAATACGATAGCCAATAAAATTGAAAAAATACCGAAAAATACTTTTCATAAAATCAATTAAGTTTCTCATTACAACAGTTTAAACTATGATGGAATATTCTTATAGAGTCGTAAAATTTAAATGTTAAAAAAATACTCATTTTTCAATTAATTTAGCATATTGCTTAGTCATTTTTGTAGCTGTAAATTTATTGACAAATGTCTTACGTCCATTTACAGACATTTGCTCAGATAAATTCTTATCTTTAATAATTTTCTTAATGGCTTCTGCAAACTCAGAAGAATCATCTTTTGAGCATATATAACCAGCATTTGAACCTCTTAATACTTCAGGCATTCCACCAACATCTGTAGCAACTATTGGAACTCCAAAAGCCATAGCTTCAATAATTGTAAGTCCAAAAGATTCATATTCTTGCGACGGCACAAGAAGAATATTTGCATTCATATAGAGTGATGCAATATCTTGTACATGATCACCTAAAAAAACCCTATGACCTAATTTAAGCCTATTTATTTCATTATTAACTGCAGCCTTTTGTTTTTCCGAACCATCTCCATGTATTCGTAATTCTAATTCAGGAAAATCAAAGGAAACTTCTTTAAAAGCATTTAATAGAAAAGTATGGCCCTTCCTTGGCTCATACGTTGCTAACATGAGGCAATATGGATTATTTGTATTTGAAAAAGTTTGATTTACTGATTTTTTCGATGGATCTTGAATACCATTTTGAATACATAAAAGTTTTTTAGATCCAATAAAACCCTTGCGAAGATTTAGAGAATTAAGACAGTTATTTGAGACACTTACAATATTTTTTGAGTATTTTTCTACCATCCTATCTATTAAATCTTCGAAAGGTTTTTGATACCATTTGGGGATAGTGGCAGAGTTATGAAAATTCATAATTGCTGGCTGTTTTTTTGAACTTAATTTCCAGGCAATCACTGCACACCTGCAAAGAAGACTAGCTGGATAACCTCCATTGACAATAATTAGTCTATCGTAATCATTTCTTAAAAAAAATATTGTCAAAGAAATTAAATACCAAGGGAGAAGAATTGGATACTCAATTATCTTATAAGTTAAATTTAAAAATCTTTTTATGAAGGTTTTAAAAAAGCTTTTATTTGTCTTATCTATAAAAAAAGTTGATGTGAAAACTCTATTGTATTTATTAACAGATATCTCCTTAGGGGATTTTTGAATTATGTTATCAATGCCAGAATGAGATGCATTGCAAACCAAAAAAATTTGATCATCTTTAACCGGCCATGAATTAAAAATATTTATTAGAAAAGTATCCAAGCCGCCCTTGAAATATATTTCAGTAAAGAAACAAATCTTCATAATGTTTCTTCAAAAATTCTTTTTAAATCAGTAATTTTATTTTTACTCTGAACAGCATATTTTTCACAGAAAGATATCCTTGCATGTTGGACAACATCATTATTCCACCAACTTTCAATGTCATCCCATACTTCATTAATTTTTTTTGCAGCTGATCTTGGTGATAAATGAATGATTTCTGCCTCAATCAACTCTTTGTAAAAGGGCATTGCTGAGTCTCTAATGTGATCAAGATTGTTATCCCAAAATGCCATTACAGGAATATTCTTAGATAAAAGTTCAAGTATGCCTGTTGAATCATATGAAAATACAGATAATCTACTCTGAGTAATTCTTTTGTTCAACTTATTATCACCATAATCAATATTAATGTTTGGGTTATGTTCGAGCCACATTTTCGCTTCAAAAGGGTTTGTATGACTATGAGAAGAGTGCAATCTCAAGATTAAATCTGATTGAGGGTTATTTGATAAAGCATCATAAAAACTTAATTGATTTTTATAATAATTTCTATGTTCCGAAATTCTATCCCATGTATCTATTCTGTGGTAAACCATATCTTGTACAAAAAGAAGTCCACCATTTTGATTATATTGACCATCATTATATTTTAAATTATTTAATACAAATGCGGGGGTATGTTGCTCAAGTCCATCTGACCAACCCCATGTTAAAAAAATATCAGATGTTTTTTCTTCGACTGTTGGGTTTGCATAACGATGTGTTCCATAATTTCCACCATGTTGACCAACAATATACTTTGTACCCTGATTTATTTTTGATGCTGTCCAAAATTTAAAAACCTCATCAGTATCAAATGAATTGCTCGTAAAAATTAACTTTGGATTGTTTGGCCAATCTAGTTTTTTCACAATTTCATTTAGATCTTGATACCCTTCCAAAAAACAAATTGGTATTACATCAAATAGCATCTCAAAAATTATTTTTTCTTTATAGTCTACAGGACTAAATTTGATAGTCTCTTTTAAGTCTTCTCTTAATTTTAGGTCTGGTTTATTATTAAGTTTTATATCTTTTGATAGCCAAAGTTGAGGCATTTGTTTTAAGCTCAATTGCAACTTAATTTCATTAAGCTTTCCGATATAGCTGTGAAGAACAAAAATATGATTATCTTTTAAGAAAATTTTTAGGAATTTTGAAATTGTATCTTTTATATGGAGATTGAATTTTTTATAAAATGGAATGTTATAGTTTAGTCCTTTAAAAATAAATCTTTTTGAATCATTTCTTTCTATAAAGTCTATAGGTATATTATGATTAAAATAGCCAAATATTGATTTGTATAAAACGTTATTCCATTGATCATCATTAAATGCCCACAAAGAGGAATGAGTGTCATTAGTTGCTAGAAGATATTGATCATCAGTAAAAAGTGCCACACCAGAAATTTTATATTTTTCTATACATTGCTCTATGGTTCCTATTCTATTGATCATTGCATTTATATATCTAGTCAACCAGTGCCCAAGTAAAATATTCCAATACCTATCATCATGATTTACTTGATGATATTGATTTAAAGAATTTCTTAAAATTGGAAAGATATTGTTGAAGATCTCATTTGATTTAATATGATCTTTATCTTTAGAAGATTTAGACATTCCATATGGTTCAGCAACAAGTGAATCTAGTTTGTTCCAAATATATTTTCTTTCATGTAATAAACACCAATCTCCAAGAAATAGAATGGGCCTATCAAATTTCCATGTAGCTTCATTATTACCAATAATTAAATATCGAGATTTATCCATTATGGAAAAGAATTATTTAACGAGATCCCATGATAATGGGGTGCCAACTTTTACGTCTTTTGTAACCTTTTTACCGATGATTATTTCAAAGTATTTTGGAGGTAATCCAAGACCTGGTCTTATTGCCCGAACATTTTTTTCTGATAAAGTCTCACCTTTATTAAGATCTTCAACAATGTATAGAGATCGTCTAAAAACTAAAGACTTTTTTTCAGCATCGGTGGCTCCGTATGATATTTTACCTTTTGATTGCCATGCCCTTTCAGTTTCGATTACAAGGTTTTCCATTTCACCAGGTTCAAGTGAAAATGTGCTATCAACTCCACCATCTGATCGATTTAAAGTAAAGTGCTTTTCTATAACAGTAGCACCCAATGCAACACTTGCAACTGAAACACCAACCCCCATTGTATGGTCTGATAAACCCACTTCACAATTATATAAACTCTTCATATGAGGTATAGTCGAAATATTAGTATTTTCTGGTGTTGCTGGGTAAGTGCTCGTGCATTTTAATAAAATTAAATCTTTACAACCTGCATTTCTTGCAGCACTAACAGTTTCATCTAATTCGGCAGTACTTGCCATTCCAGTAGAAATTATCATTGGCTTACCAGTTGCAGCAACTTTTTTAATTAAAGGAATATCAGTATTTTCAAAAGATGCGATCTTGTAAAGAGGCGCATTTAAATCTTCTAAAAAGTCTACTGCAGTATGATCAAAAGGTGAGCTAAAAGCAATGATACCTAGTTCATTTGCTCTATCAAATATTGGTTTGTGCCATTCCCATGGAGTATGAGCTTCTTTGTAAAGATTATATAAAGAATTTCCTTTCCATAAGCTCTTAGAATCACTAATATAAAATTCTCTTTCATTGATATCTAACGTCATAGTATCTGGAGTGTAAGTTTGTATTTTTAATGCATGTGCACCAGTTTTTGCTGCAGCCTCTACAATCTGTAAAGCTCTATCAAGTGATTGGTTATGATTACCTGACATTTCAGCAATAATGAATGGCTTATGATCTTGACCTATTTCATAGTCTTTTACTTTCATTGTTATTTTTCCTTTTTATTTATAAATTTTATTTCGACTTTTGCAAAAAGCTTATTTTTTTTATATTTTGCTTTGGTAAATTGGAAATTCATATTATTTGTTTTTATAAAAGCTTTTGGGTAACCGTCTGCATCTAAACTTCGAATTAGATCGTAGGCCTGAACTATTGAATTAACATTTTTCAAATTACTTTGCTCCGGTGTTCTTCTTTTAAAAAATGATGGTTCCCCAACTTGTAATTTAGGTTCAGGATTATTTTTTACAATATCTATAATCATTGATTCAATTACTTGTGATGCTTTTTCATATATTTGTTGGGCGCTTCCATTAAGATCTAAAGATTTCTTTAAGTAAATTGGCCCAGCATCAACCTCTTTTATGCACTTTATAGCAGATATTTTTGTTTTATATATTCCATGATTTATCAAATTTTGTAATGGGCTACCTCCTCTTCCAAAAGGCAAGTCAGTCATATGAAATATAACACACTCAAAATTTGTATAAATTTCCTCTGGAATCATATCAGACCAATGAGGAAAGAATATATAACTAGGATTAATTTTTTTTAGGTAATTTAAATTTATATCCTTAGAATCAGATATAAGTTTAAATTTTTTCTTAGTTAAAGATTGCAGAGTAGTTGATAAATTTTTGTTCCAACTTTTTTTGGAAGCTATTATAAAATTTTCATCATTCATGATTCATATGATTTCATTTGTATGCCCTTAGGTAAAGAAAATTTTTCAATGTTTTTTTCTTCATTCGATTGAATAAAGCCTAGTTTTTGAAAAGCTTTTAATGATGGGATATTTTCCTTTTTAACAATAGCAATTATCTCTTCTGGTTTAACATTATTATAAATTTCTATACCTTTTCTAAGAATATCTGTTGCTAGTCCTCGGCCTCTCGCTATAACATCTAAGGAATAATCGATATAGGTGCCATTCTCTTTTTTGTCAAAGCGAATTTGTCCAATTGGAGTATTTTCTGCTTCATATATATATATAATACTTTCAGTGCTTTCAAGAGTTAAATTAAACCAATTCAAGTGATCAGTTAGATCTATCATATCTGAATTAATTGAATTTGATCTTACTTTTTTTTCATTCACCATATTATATAAAATATAAGCATCATCTTTATTAGCAATTCTTGTATTTAATTGACCCTTTTTAGTTGGTAACAAATATTCAACAATGCGATTTGTACCCAAACCATCGACCAAAGATTTACATTTTATTGATTGATTATTAAGATGTTTTGTATCTTTAAGAATATTTGATAATGTTGAAGAAACTATTTTTTTATTAAAATCTTGAGACTTTCCAATATAAGTTATTAAATCAGCTTCAGAAAGTTCTTTACAGATATGTTCTTGATTCTCAGCAACACTTATAACAATACTAGGAAGCCCCATAGACATTCGTTCCCAAGTTGTAACGCCTCCTGCACCTATTGCAATATCTGCACGGGCCATTAAGTCAGCTAAATGTGGTTTAGATGCATAAATATTTGTAAACTCTCTTGAGTTTGCTTCATCAATTAATTTATCTTTATTGCTATAGTTAATACCCAATACAATATCAATTTCAATGTCTAAGAATTTATTTTTTTTAAAAATATTTAATAGCTTAAGGGTTATATTTTCATTATCACTTCCGCCCATAAATATAAGTACACGATTGTTCATTTTGCTATAATTTTTTCTTTCTTTATAGTTTGTATATGCTGAATTGAGTAATGCATATTCCGGACCGAAAAAAGTTACGCATTTATTATCAATTAAATTTTTATATCTGTATTGAGCATCATTTGAAAAATTCTGATCTAATAAAATATCGCATGAATGTTTTCTATTGGCCAAATCATCTATCACCATTAATTTATCAACATAAGGCTGGACTGCATCTTCCCACTCTTTATCTAATGCATAATGATCAACTATTAAAAGGTCAACTTTTTTTGATTTAATAGCACATACTGTATCATCAGCGTCAATTTTTTGACTTACTTCTAACCAATCAAGATAGTTTGATTCGTCTTTAATGATATCTTGCGATGCAGGTAATAAAAGAACTTCATAACCTTCATCAGATAAGTTTTTTGAAATATTTCCATTATGATCTCTAGATATAAATAAGACTTCGCAACCTTTTTTTTTTAAAGCTCTTGCAAGTGTCTTACATCTAATTACATGTCCAGTTCCAATTTTAGAAGAAGAATCTACTCTGAAAACTACGTTCATTTAATTTTTCTTGCTAGAACAAATGCTTCAGCAGCCTTGACTCCAACAGTTAAACCTCGCCAACGAGATAAGTATTCAATAGCTTCTAATGATCTTGGGTGAGGCCAATCACAAAGCTCATCAACATACACTTCCATGGCCTTGATCTTTAGTTTAAGAGTTCCTGAAATATCTTCAAACCAATTAGGTTGAAAGTGTATTTCGTTTGGTGAAAATTGCCACTCCGTACTAGACAGAACCTCAAAATTTAAAATTGTTCTAACAGGATGTCCTGGTTTAGGTCTGCAGGCGGTGATGACAGATTGATTTACAATTTGATGATCAACATTAACATCACCTGGATGATGTGTAAAAATTATTTCTGGTTGATGTTTGGTTACTAAATCTTCAACAATTTTAGCAACATCAAGAAGAGGTATAGTATCCATTTTATTATCAGGAAAGTCATTAAATGAAACAGACTTTACGCCTAGTATTTCACATGCTTTTTTTGCAGCAGTCTGTCGTATAGTTAATTTTTTAAGTAAATCTTTTTTACTATCATCTCTTGAAAATACTCCATCTGCTAAAAAAGCAACATGAATAATAGCTCCATCATTTGCATACTTAGCTAAAGTTCCTCCACAGCCTAATACTTCATCATCAGGATGAGCGGCAACAACCAAAATAGATTTTTTTGCATTTTTCATATTAGATTTTTTTCTTAAACAAATTTTTTCCTTACTGGTATACCAGAATTTTCCATTGCTGCTTTTGCGCCTAATGGCGTTTGTTCAGTAAAATGAAACATGCTTGCTGCAGCCACTGCATTTGCGCCAAACTTAGAGACAGCATCAATCATGTGTTGATAATTTCCAGCTCCTCCTGAAGCAATAATAGGTATATTGACTGAATCCATGATAGCTTCAACTAGTTTAAAATCATAGCCTTCCATAGTTCCATCTTTTTCAATTGAGGTTAAAAGTATTTCTCCAGCACCTCGGTCTTCCATTTCAATAGCCCATTCGATTGCATCTTTGCCAGTAGCTTCTTTGCCAGCATGGCTATAACAGTCCCAGCTATTTTCATTTTTTTTAACATCAATGCTTGCAACGATGCATTGGCTGCCATGTCTTCTAGCAATATCGCTAATAAGTTTTGGATTTGTATAAGCTGCAGTATTAACGCAAACTTTATCAGCACCAACTCGAAGCAATTTCTGAACTTGCTCTATATTTGAAATTCCGCCCCCAACGGTAAGAGGAACATAACAATCCCTACCAAACTCATTAATTGATTCAAAATCTAATTCATCATTTGAAAGGTGAGCTACTATATCAACTAGAATTAATTCATCTACCTCTCTTTGATTATAAACTTTAATTGATGGAAGAACAGAACCTACCCCCCTCCAGCTATCAAAGCCTATACCCTTCACTAGTCCAAAGTTTTTCCATAATAATGTTGGAATTACACGAGTTTTTAACATATTGGATTGTTTATAAAATTATAGAGCAATTTAAATCCAGCACGAGAGCTCTTTTCTGGATGGAATTGGGTACCCCAAATATGATTATTTCTTACAGATGCTACAATAGAAATATCGTAATTAGTTGTTGCTATTATATGATCAGGATTTTCTGGCATAAAGACATAACTATGAACAAAATAAAAGTCTGTACTATTTGGTATCTCATTAAAAAGGCCACCCGATTCATTTTTGATTTCTACTTCATTCCAACCAACATGAGGAATACTCAAATTACACCCCAGTTCCTTTAAATTGATTACAGATCCAGGGATCAATCCAAGTCCTTCTGTTCCATTTGAATTTTTATCAGATGAGCCCTCTAGACCATATGATGCAAGAAGTTGCATACCTAAGCATATACCAAGAATCGGCTTGCCTGCTCCTTTAACTTCATCTAATATCGATTTATCCCAGCCTTTATCCTTAAGTATTTTTGCACAGTCAGCAAAGTTACCAACACCAGGAAGAATAAAGCTATCAGCAGAGTGCATGTCTGAGGGACGATCAACTAAAACAGGGGTTACTTTTAGCTCCTCTAGAGATCTTAAAACAGAGCCTAGATTACCAACTCCATAATCAATTACTGCTACTTTCACAAATTATCGTAATTTATTTTTGTAAGATTTCCATGTTGATCTTTGATTAAAGCCCCTGATGAATCTCTTTTAAATATTTTTTTATTAGTAAATTGATCACAAATTTTTATAAATTCATCTACTGTTATCTCTAGTGGCTTTAGTATTTCTTCAAGTGGTTTACCTAAACATGTCCATGGAAACTTGCCATCTAAATTTTTTACAATATCCATTCCATCATTTCTAGTTAGTCTTCCTCTTCTTATGTGAGTACAAGCCAAATCTGTAGCTCGACCAAAACCAAACTTTAAAAATTTGAAGTAATCATGAATGCCTGTTTGATGATTGTCTAAATTCTCATAATTGACCATGGACCCTTCAACAATCTTAGTGAAAGTATTAAAACCATTCGCTTGAGCAATTAATGCATTTGATAATCCATCCCATGGAATATAATGACCTAAAAACAAGCCTGTCACCCCAACTTTCTTAAGCTCTTCATCAGTAGGATAAGTATATGGTATTAGATGTTTGGTTTTAATGTCATCCATTCCAATCATATCCCCAACACGCATACCCAAAAGACCACCAAACTCTTCTAACCATCTTCTATTAAGAGTATTATCATTGGAAGCAGCAGCTGGGCCACCATATTCGTTTTGTGAATTCTCTCCCCAAACTATTAAAGGAACATTATATTGAACTGCTGCCCTAACAGGAATTGTAAATATTCCAACATGCTCAGGCCATGAGATATCACCTACTTGTTTAAGTCCTATAGAATTTAATTTTGCTCTTATTATGGGATTTGGCGACATTTCAACATAATCAACTCCTAAGTGTTTTATAGTTTCAATATTTTTTCTACCAATGGAAGAAAGATCACAAGTTGTTGCAGTGACGCATAATGGATTGAGTCCTAATTGGATCATTTTTACAACTTGATATGTGCTGTCTTTCCCTCCACTTACAGGAACAATACAGTCCCAATTACTCTCATCTTTATTCTTATATTTTGCGATTATTTTTTGAAGATCATTATTTCTTTTTTCCCAATCTACTTCAGATCTATTCTCATAGCTTCTGCATGCGTTACAGACTCCCTCTTCATCCAGATACAAATCTGGTTTTGTATCGGGCATCAAACATCTTGTACAATATTTTAAATTTTTATGAGTAACTTTCATATTTAACTATTTTTTCTCAAGTAAAAACCAAGTGATGTCATCTTGAGGAAATTTAGGATCACCTTTGTAAGCAAATCCGTAATCAATTAATTGTATTTTAGAATGACGATTCATAATCTCGCCAACAAAATCTCTTTTAAATAACCTATCGTTATGTCCTCTATAAGGTATAGCAACAGGTGACGGATTGTAATACTCTGCAACAAGTAAATATTTAGAAAATGATTCAACAAGCTTGTCATAAACGTTATTTAGTTCATCTGGATTAATATGAATAAGTACTCCTTTGATTATGGCCAAATCACACACTACCTCAGCAGTATAATCAAATATAGATCCTTCAAAAATATGTTCGGAGGGTACAACCTTTTTTAAATCTTCAACAGCATCAGAATTAATTTCTATAGCATGATGTTCTTGTTCTGGATAAAGTAATTTTAAGGCTTTAATGTTCATTCCAATGTTCGCCCCAAACTCTATACATGTTTTAACATTTTGAGTAGATTTCAATGCGTTAACAAAAAACTCTAAATTACTTGCAAGCAGTTTGCTTCCCTCATTACGATCAATGTAATCCGTGCCAAAATTTCCTGCCCAAAAATTTTCTTGATCAGTTTTAAATGTCATTGTTGTATCTCCTTAATATATGTGCAAATTATAATTCTAATTTAGTTTTGGCGCCATTATACAGAATTTCAGCTTTATTCCAGTCATCAATTGTATCTATATCAACAACTCGCCAGTTTGGTATTAAATATCCCAGACCTCCGTTGTGAATATTAGGGATTGTGAGCCATGCTTCTTTCTTGCCCCAATAAAACTGTCCAGCATCATGATAAGCAATATCTAAATCTTGAGTTCTTGTTAATCCAAATTCAGGGTTCATAGATTCCATACTGCCATCATTATTAAGTTTAAGTGCCCGAAATATACTTGATGGATATTCTGTTACAGGAAAGCAATAATTAGCATTTTTTTTATTCATGTATGCTAGAGATTTGTTAAGGTCATCTATCTTAACAAAAGGAACGCAAGGATAAATGCAACAAATATTTTCAAATTTAAATCCTAATTTATTGCACTCTTCAACAGCATGTATTACCACTGAGTGGGTAGTAGTATAGTCATCTGCAAGATTTGAAGGTCTGATAAATGGTATATCTGCACCGCATTTACTAGCAATTTCAGCTACTTTATTACTGTCTGTAGAAACAATTACATGATCAAAGAGCTCAGATTTTAATGCAGCAGAAATTGCAAACTCAATAATTGGTCTACCGCAAAAATCTTTAATATTTTTGTGGATAATTCTCTTGCTCCCCCCACGTGCAGGGATAATAGCAATGTTCATGAATCTATATAAGTATTAAGAATTTCTATAACTCTATCTTGTTGCTCATTTCAGAGAGCTGGATACATCGGGATACTTAATGCTTCATTGAAATATGATTCTGCCTCAGGACAGTATCCTTCTTTAAAACCTAGTTTTTCATAATAAGGGTGTCTGTATACAGGTATGTAGTGCAAATTAACTGCAATTCCTGCATTGTGCAGATCTTGATAAACTTGATTTTGTGTTTTACTTATTTCATCAATCTTTAAACGAATAACATATAAATGATATGCTGAATAACTATCTTCATGTTGAAAAGGCTTATTTAAGAATAATTCTGACAAATTTTTGTTATATTTATCTGCAATAATGTGACGCCTTTCAACAAATTCATCAAGACGATTCATTTGACTAATTCCGAGTGCTGATTGAATGTCTGTCATTCTATAATTAAAGCCAAGATCAATCTGTTGATAATTCCATATTTGTTTCTTTGGTCTTGGATACATATCTGATTTTATATTGGTGATTCCATGACTTCTTAACAATTTCATTCTTTTATGAAGATTTTCATCGTTAGTTACTGCCATACCTCCTTCTCCAGAGGTTATTATTTTTACAGGATGGAAACTAAATACAGTTATATCACTGTATTCACAATTTCCAATATTATTACTCTTATATTTTCCACCTATGGCATGAGAAGCATCCTCGATAATTTTAAAATTATACTTAAGGCTTAACTTATGGATTTCTTCCATATTACATGGCTGTCCACACAAATGAACAGGAATAACAACTTTTGGTAGCTGCCCAGATTTTCTTGCATCAATTAATTTTTTCTCAAGCTTGCTTGAGCACATGTTAAAAGTTAGAGGATCGATATCAACAAAATCTATATCTGCGCCACAGTAAAGAGCGCAATTTGCGCTTGCCACAAAGGTATTTGGTACCGTCCATACAATGTCACCTTTTTTAACATCCAAGGCCAAACAAGCAATATGCAAAGAACTTGTTGCGCTATTGGATGAAACTGCATACTTTGCGCCACAATATTCTGAAATAATCTGTTCAAATTTTAAACCGACAGGCCCTTGGGTAAGCATATCAGATTGCAAGACTTGAACTACGGAATCAATATCATCTTGATTAACATCTTGACGCGCGTAATTAATGGTATCCATAAAAAATCATCCTATCGAAAAGAAATATTATACCTTTAGTCAACTTTTTTAGAAGTGCGATTTGAAATATGTATTGGGATTATCACATATTCATTTGATTTGAACCTGCAGCTTCCCTCATTAAGTCTAAGTATTCAACATCTATAAAATCGTAATTATTGAAATACTCTTTTTTTAAGCCAAAATAATTTTCATATGAATCATAATTAAATTCTTGTGATATCGTTCCTTCCGGCAATATCACTAGTAATTCTATGCCCTTTGATGCAATTTTTACATTAGCTCTATAATCTGACATATCTTCATCTGGCATTGAAAATGGTTTCCTGTCTGCATAGAAATGGCCCATCAAAGGAGGAACACCAAGATAATCACACCCTAAAAGTATGGCTTTGCTATAACCCATATATTTTGCTACGCCCAGCATGATATCAAGTGCTGCTCTACAGTTAGTAAAATTTCCTGATATGTCATCACTTAAAGTATCGCTTCCTTGGAACGAATGATAATAAAAAATATTTTTTCTTCTACAGACCTTTGAATAAATATTTGTAATATTAACAAATGAGACAATTTTATTTGATTTAAATATCTTGTTGAAAATATTCTGTATTTTATTTATTTGTAACTTTTTTGCTGCAGGATGTTCATTGAATTGGATTGGATAAAGGCTATATGAGTCAGAATGAACATAATATTTTATATTTAGAGATTTTAATCTCTTATCAATAAGCGAATAAGAACAAACAATGATGTCATTTTTTGGTAATTTTGAAATATCATAGTATTTTAAAGAGCCGCCATTGGCTAAGATAAAACAAGTCTTGCCAGAATTTATATTTCTAAATTGTTTATTTTTTTTTACAATTGGTTTATGTAAAATCCAAAAATACTTTAAAAAAAACTTAAGAATTTTTTTCATGAGAAATGGTTGATTTTAATTAGATATTTCACTGTAAGAACCTATTATTTGTATCTCTCCATCTTTGATTTCAATTATTTGAGAACAATTTCTTAGAGTACTTATTCTATGTGCGATTATTACCATGGTAAGTTCACTGCTCAATTTTTCAATTGTTTCCATAACAGCTTTTTCAGTATTATCATCAAGCGCGCTAGTAGCCTCATCAAATATAATTATCTTTGCATTTTTATATAACGCTCTTGCTATACCTATTCTTTGACGCTGGCCACCACTTAAGCGGACTCCTCTCTCACCAACAACTTCATTGTATTTTTTAATTCTACCGTCGATAAATGCCGATAGTTGTGCCTGTTCAGCCGCGGACTTAACTAAATCAAAATCTATTTCGTCATATGGAACTCCAAAGGCAATATTTTCTGCAATTGTTGAGTCTGTTAAATATATTGACTGCGGAACATGTGAAATAGATCTTTGCCATGAAGCTCGCGCATCATCTGAATTTATTTCAATATTATCAACTAGTAGTTTGCCAGTTGAAGGCTTCAACAAGCCCATTAATATGTCTACAATTGTACTCTTTCCGCTTCCAGTGCTTCCAATTACACCAATTACACTTCCTTTTATTATATCTAAATTGATATCTTTAAAAATGAATGGATTATTTTTATCATATCTAAAAGATATATTGTCTAAGGTAACTTTTTCTTTAAAATCTATTGGTTGAATGTCTTCTTTATAACTATATTCAGGTAAGGGTTGATGAAGTAATTCCAAAATATCTGACAATGCATAACGATTTCCAACAACAACTGACCAATTTCCATATATTTGTTGAATTATCGGCAGAAGTCTTTGAGCGCCAAGTGCAAGAAAAGCTAATATAGAAAGAGAATCATTTATAGTCCCAGATTTGTTTAACACAAGAACAAAAATAGCTATTAGAACCAATCCAAGTGATTCCATCGCGTATCTAGGGAATTGATTTATAAATGCATTTTGTACGAAACCTCTTCTTACTTTATTGACTGCTTTATCATATATTTCTACATAAATGTTTTGACTTCCATCCAACAAAACATCTCTTATAGATCCCAAACCCTCTTGGAGAGCCTTAACAACCTGATTTTGCTGTTTTGCTACAATCGAGCTATTTACTTCTAATCTTTTTTTAGTGAGTGTCGCTATTAAAATATACGCAAATCCGAAGCTAGATGCCGCAGCCAAAGCCATTATTGGATTAACAATAATTAAGGTAGCCACAATTGAAATAAATAAAAATACAGAGGTTAAAAAAACTGTTACTGAGGTTAAAACCCCGGTAATAGCAGCAACTTTTTGTGTTATACCAGATATTATTTCACTACTACTTCTTGAGATATGAACAGAATATGGTTGAAAAAGAGTCCTTTTATATAATTCAATACTTAAATCTGCTCCACACCCGTTACCAAATTTAATAGTTGCCCATACTAAAAATAATCTTAAGCAGCCTGCAACAACTGCAGCAAAACCAAATGCTATAGCCAAAGGAATGACTAAATCAGCACCATTAGTAATTCCAATGATCTCAGCAAAGCTTGCTACTAAAGAATATTCCATTACTTTTTCTGGTTGAGTGATTGCTGCAATAAATGGTATTACAGAACCTAAGCTTACTATCTCAGAAAATGCACTTAAGATTGTTAAAATTGCTAAAAGCCTAAATTGGCGATGACGATATAAAGACAGTCTACCCCACAAAGATTTCATTAAATAGAATAATGAATCATTCATTTTTGTGAGATCCTATTAAAAAAATCATGCAATCTAACTTGAAATTTTATAAAAATAACTATGATTGTTTAAACCCATATCTTCGTAGCAAAATCATAACAATTGTAAGAAATGTTCCAAATAACGTTATAAAAATACATATAATTGAGCGTCGCGGTTGAGATTTTTCTTCAGGCACCATGCTAGGATTAACATAAATAAAAGCATATTCAGGACTTGCTGCTGCAAGCATTTTTTCCTTTGTTTGTTCTTCAATAATGCTATAAAAAACTTCTCTCATTTCTGAGATAGAAGTTTTTGCAATTTCATCATTCAAAAACTCAATATTTCTTAATACCTGAGTTAGTTTTCTTTTTTGCATGTGAGCATTTATAGAATCGACATAAAGATCAAGCCATTGCTTTGCAATATTAGGTGAGAAATATTCTATAGAAACATACACAAGTCCAGTTTTAGAATCTTGAGAAAATGAAAGCATTCCAATAAATGCTTGATATATTTCCCAGCTTGAAGGTTGCTTTATAAGCCATTCGTTGCTCTTAAAGTCATAAATTCCATTTTCATATATCAACTTATTAGTGCTTTTATTCCAATCTTTGGCAGCAATTAGATCTGGTGCAATATTATTGTCATCAACAAATTTAGCAATAAAACTCCAAGATTGCATTATCTCTTGAGCAATCTTATCCTCGCCTGTTGATTGTCCTCCAGAAATATTTACGCCAGCTAATGAAGCGATGCCTCCAAGCTGACCAATATTTGAAGAAATGCCATTACTACTTGAATCTGCAACTGCTAATGTAGTTGAGGCCTTATATTGATTTGGGATACTTAAAGCATAAAAAACTGAGATTATTCCAAAAAAAATAAAGGACAAGATAATTAATTTTTTGTGATCAAATAGGGTATTTACAATTTCAAGTAAATCTACTTCATCATTAGATGAATTATAACTAATCATTTCTTTGTCAATCATTATGCTACTAGTTCACTCATATGTGGTACCCGAGGCCGGACTTGAACCGGCACGATATTTCTATCGAGGGATTTTAAGTCCCTTGTGTCTACCAATTCCACCACTCGGGCTATAAAAATAACTACTCCTCTTTCAAATTACTATATTTAATATTTTGTTCAATTTCTCTATCAGTTTTACTATTATACGATGCTCTAATTTTATTGTTAGTTTTAATAGCATTATTTATTAAATTTAAATCAACGTTCATGCTTTTAGCATAACTGATAATTGCAGAGGTATCTTTTGGCAAGCATGCGCCTCCAAAACCAAATCTACCATCATGTCCTGGAACCATCATATGCGAGGTACCAATCCTTTCATCTTTAGATAAAAATTTAATGAAGTTTTCCCATGATTCCGAAGAATCAGTTGAGTTAAAAAGATTTTTCATTTCATTAAAAAAAATTACTTTGGTTGCTAGGAAAGAATTAATAGTATATTTAATAAGCGAAGCTGCTTTTGCATCAGTGAAGACATAGTCTTTATTTATACATTTAGAATGATTTGAATATATTTTTGATAAAAAACTGCAGGATTCTTCTTCTCCGCCAAAGACAATTAAATTTGAATTAATGAAATCTTCTGATGCATATTTCTCTCTCAAGAATTCAGGATTATAAATAAATTTTGGTGCAATTGATTTAATCTCATCAATATTGCCAGGATGAACAGTACTTTTTATAACAATAAGCCCAGAAATATCTAATTTTTGTAATTCATTAAGTGTATCCCTGATTATTTTTATATTTTGACTGCCATCATTGTTCATTGGTGTAGGTACACATATAAAGATTGCATCGGGTTTAAATTCTTGAAGATCTTTGATGGATGAATTTAGTTTTGGATCAATCTTACATATATCAACATCACTAGTTAAAGCATCAGATAGCGCCTTGCCTACAAATCCATATCCTATAATTCCTATTTTCATAACTATTGGAGGCTGAATCCGGAATCGAACCGGAGTAAACGGCTTTGCAGGCCGCTGCATAACCACTCTGCCATCCAGCCTAGTGACTGCAGAGTGTATTGCATA
>MDTB01020757.1_pt1 | contig 25203 bp, 29 predicted proteins | sample 811161 | NCBI WGS metagenome assembly MDTB01 (sample SAMN05326650, study PRJNA326480) | marine metagenome | isolation source: seawater | place: Mediterranean Sea | collected 2009
GACTAAATTATTACAACTTGACGATAAACTTAAAGATCAAAGCCAAGCAGAATACTTTCAAAAGATGGCACTTGCTACTGCTGAAGATGTTCGTGTTGTAATTATAAAACTTGCTGATCGTTTACATAATCTACAAACTATTGAACATTTGCCTAGAGATAAGCAGATAAAAAAAGCTAAGGAAACACTCGAATTATATGCCCCCTTAGCTCATCAGATCGGGATGCATAAAATGGCAACTGATTTAGAAGACCATTCTTTTAAAACAATACATCCCTTTAGACATAAACTTATTGAGCAAGCTTTAAAGAAAAATGAGCTTAATAGAAAAACATTAATATCTAAAGTAAAGAAAACTTTAAGAGCAAAATTTAAAAAAAATAAATTACTTGCAGATACAAAAGGCAGAAGAAAAAGGATTTATAGCATTTATCAAAAGATGAAATCTAAACATAAATCTTTTAGAGATATATATGATGTCTTTGCTTTTAGAGTAACTGTTGAAAAAGTTGAAGAGTGCTATAAGACGTTAGGAATAATTCACAATGTTTTCTCACCAATATCCGGAAAATTTAAGGACTATATAGCTGTTCCAAAGATGAATGGCTATCAAGCTCTTCACACTGTAGTGATGACTTTTGATGGGGTGCCAATGGAAGTCCAAATCCAAACTTCCGCGATGGAAACTTTTGCAAACTATGGGATTGCGTCCCATGGGTTATACAAAACAAAGGTTAATGATGATCAAGTAAAGGCAAAATCAAGGCAATTAGTTCAAAGGCTTACTGATATGAGTAAAAGGAGCTCGTCGTCTTTAGAATTTCTCGAAAGCCTTAAGACGGATATGAAAGGTAAAGAAGTATATGTATTTTCTCCTAATGGAAGAATATTTTCTCTTAAACAAGGTTCCACCAGTATTGATTATGCTTATGCAGTTCATAGTAGCCTTGGAAACTATTGCCTTTCATGTGAAATAGATAAAAAACTTTCCCCTTTATCAACAGCTTTAAAAAGTGGTCAAACTGTTGAAATAATTAAAAGCAAAAAGAAAACTGTAAATGCAGCTTGGCTAAATTTTGTAGTTACTTCGAAGGCAATCACAGAAATAAAAAAAGAACTTAGAAAAGTTAAAATAAGTGATGCTAGAGTTTTAGGTAAAGACTTGCTTGAAGATAGTTTGCATGATGCAGGAATGGAACTAAGTGAGTATCCAAATGAACAATTAAAAGGAGTATTCAATCTCTTGGGTGTTAGATCCCTAAACCAATTGCTTGTTGATATCGGGTCAGGAAGAAAAAGAAGTAACGTGGTTTCTCAAAGTTTTGCCGAGGGCTTAAGAGGTTTTTCAAGCTCAAAGGTAGTTGCTGCAGAGTTGAAGATAGGTTCATCAGAGAAATATGGGGCTATTAAGTTTCCAGAGTGTTGCTATCCTGTGCATGGTGATCCTTGTTTAGCAGTTCATAATGAGCTAGGTATAACGATACATAGAGCTAATTGTGAAAATTTGAAAGGCTTTTTAAATACTCCGGGCAGATGTTCGAACATCAATTGGGAAAAAAATGACGATTCAGAATATTTAGCTGCCCTAACTATGAATTTAGTTAATGAACCAGGGGCTTTAGCTGATGTATCAAAAATTATCTCTAACAATGAATCAAATATACAGAGCGTATTAACGAAAACACTTGATGAAAACTTTATCGAGCTCACTCTTAAAATTTTAGTTAGAGATATCGATCACTTAAATACAATAAACTCAAAATTAATAAAAAATAAAACTGTAACAAACATAGAGAGAAAACTAACTTGAATAAAATTCCTGATATCGCCAGCCTCGAAAAAGTTTTTTTTGATGAGGTGCTTGACCTTACTACCAAAATAAGTGATGAGTGGCCAAATATTGAACAAGTTGGCGCCGGTAAAACAATTTGCCTATTATTTTGGGAGCCAAGTACCAGAACAAAACTTTCTTTCGAGCATGCAGCAAAAAAATTGGGTTTTAATGTCTTAGATTTCTCTCCAGAAAACTCTTCATTGAAAAAAGGTGAATCCTTTGAAGACACAATTCTTACTTTATTGGCAATGCAAGTAGATGGTTTTATTATTCGTCATCCAGAGGATAATATCTCAAAGAAAATTACATCTATGTTGCCAGAAAACGTTTTCTACATAAATGCTGGAGATGGAAATTATGCACATCCTACGCAAGCTATGTTGGATGTCTATACAATGAAAGAAAAGTTCGATGATTTATCCAGTTTAAAGCTAACAATTCTTGGTGACGTTAATCATTCAAGAGTAATCCCTTCTCAGCTTGAGCTTCTAAAGAAATATTCATCTAAAGATATTAATTTTCTTGGGCCTGAATCACTCATTTCTAAAAATTTCTCACCATCATATTCAGAAGTTTCTGAAGATTTTTTAGTTGATAGAGATATTTTGTATATTCTTAGGATACAAAAAGAAAGATTCAAAGACGACGATGGCATTGATGAGACTCAGTTCATTGAAAACTTTCAAGTTAATGAAAAGTTTCTTAAAAATACAGGTTTTAAAGGATTTCTTATGCATCCAGGGCCAATGAATATTGGCGCTGAAATAACCAGAGATATTGCTCATAGCAAAAATTCTTTAGTTTTAAGACAAGTTGAAAATGGACTTTACCTGAGAGCAGCTCTATTGAGCCTTATTCTTTAATATTCGTTCAGTTGTGTCCACAATAGCTATAGTTGACTGATCTATTTCTAGGTTAACTTCATTGTCAAAAACCAAATCATCTAAATTGGTAGTCTTAAGAGTTTCAGGTATTAAATGTACCTGAAATCTGGAATTATTAATTTTGCCAATTGTAATGCTACAACCATTTATACCTATATACCCTTTCTCAGAGAGGTATTTAGACCACTCTGATGAGGTATCTATAACAATATCTTTTGAATCTCCGTTGATCAAAACTTCTTTAACTAAACCTCTCAAATGAATATGACCGGACATTAGGTGGCCTCCAACTGGCCCCCCAAAAAATAAGGAGGATTCCAAGTTTACACATGAATCAACGGCGTAATTTTTTATTATAGTTCTATCTAGCGTCTCGTTAACTGCGTCAAAGGTTAAAGAATGATTATTCTTTTCAGTAATAGTTAAACAAACACCATCTACTGCAACACTGTCACCAATTTTTTTATCTTTGATAAAACTCTTAGAACAATTGACTGTGATAATTAAGTGTCCATTGCCTTGTAATAAGGTATTTATTACTCCCTTTTCTTGTACAATTCCACTAAACATCTTCACCGCCAAATTCATCTCTATAGATTCTTATACTTTTAAGAATATCTTTATCAATTACTTCATTTGCACTCAATAGATCATCAAGAGAAATTATTGAAAAAACATCAAGGCCTTCTTTTTTAAGTTCTGATGATGCCTTGAGCATTGAACTCTGACCTTTTTCTTGACGATCTAGGGTTACCAGAGCTCCACAAATATTGACCTCATTCCCGTTTAAAAAAGTTAAAGCCTCTCTTATTGCTAAGCCGGATGAGACTACATCATCAATAATGAGTACATTCCCTTTTTGAATTGCTCCAATAAGAGTTCCACCTTCTCCATGATCCTTAATTTCCTTTCTATTAAAGCAAATAGGCATATTCCCTTCTTTGCTAAGCTTAGTGGCCAAAATTGATGCAAGGAAAATACCCTTATAAGCTGGCCCAAAAATCATATCAAATTTTAAATTTGAATCTTTTACTTTTGCAGCTAGGATTTCTGCTAACTCATCCAAGGCACCATATTCAATAAACGCTGATGCATTGAAAAAATATGGACTTTTTCTACCAGACTTAAGTGTAAAGTCGCCAAATTTAAGTGCGTTTGCTTTCAGAGCAAGTCTTATAAAGTTTTTCTGATAATCTTTCACCTAGAGTTAATTATTTCGTTTTGCAATTTAAAGAGGTCTTTAATTCCACTCTCAGCTAAGTCTAAAAGAGCATTGAATTGTTCCTTGGAAAATGCTTTTTCCTCCCCTGTACCTTGAATCTCAATAAAATCAAGCTTTTCGTTCATTACTATGTTCACATCACACTCTGCATTACTATCTTCTTCATAATTTAAGTCAAGCAATAATCCTTCTTTATAGATACCAACGCTAATTGCAGCAACTAAGTTTTTAACAGCATTTTCTTTACCAATTTTCTTCAATGCTTTGCATAAAGCAATTGTTCCACCAGTTATTGATGCTGTTCTTGTTCCACCATCTGCTTGTATTACGTCACAATCAATAGTGATCGTGTACCCTGTTAATTGATCGAGATCTACAACCTGTCTTAATGATCTTCCAATTAATCTTTGTATTTCCATAGTTCTTCCAGATTGCTTCCCTCTCTGAGCTTCGCGGTTCATTCTTTCGTTAGTTGAACGAGGCAACATGCCATACTCAGCTGTTATCCATCCTGTTTTTTTATCTTGCATCCACCTAGGAACAGCTTTTTCTATGCTTGCATTACAAATTACATGTGTATCCCCAAATTTAATTAAAGCTGAACCTTCAGCATGCTTATTAAAATCAGGGACAATACTGACTTCTCTTAATTGATCATATTTACGGTTATCTAATCTATGCATAGTTAATTTTGTTGTTTACTATTATACAGTCAAGGATTAATTAGATGACAAAGAAATTATTACTACCACTTTTTACAGTTTTTCTTCTTGGTTGTACCGATCAGACAAGTTCATTTTTTCAAAATGAAGTGGAAGGTTCTGTTACAAATTTTAAAGATGACTTACATGGCACATATGCATCGACGTACAAGCCACTTAAATCTCAAAATATTGTTATACGAAATGCAACAGTTTTCGATGGTAATGGAAATAAATTTCAAAACTTTGATGTACATTTTTCCGATGGAAAAATTCAAGGTGTTGGATTGAGATTGGATGTTGGTGATGCAAAAGAAATAGATGGTACAGGAAAATATGTCACTCCAGGTATCATAGATAATCATTCACATATGGGTGTATATCCTGCTCCAAGTGTAAGAACAAGTAGTGATGGTAATGAAGCAACTAATCCTGTAACTTCTGAAGTTTGGGCAGAACACAGTGTTTGGACACAAGATCCACAATACAAACTTGCATTAGCAGGAGGGATAACCACTTTCCATGTCTTACCTGGCTCGGCAAATCTTTTTGGTGGCAGAGGTGTAACTTTAAAAAATGTTTCAGCAAATACTGTTCCAGAAATGAAATTTCCTCGTGCTCCTCATTCGTTAAAAATGGCTTGCGGTGAAAATCCTAAAAGAGTCTACAGCTCTAGAGGCCCTTCCACAAGAATGGGTAATGTTGCAGGATATAGAAATGCTTGGATTGGTGCAGAAAATTACAAAGAACAACTTGAGCGTGATGCCACACATAGGGATATCAGAAATGAAACTTTAGCTGGCGTTCTTGATGGAGAAATATTAGTTCACAACCATTGCTATAGAGCAGATGAGATGGCAACAATGATAAATATTGGCGAAGAGTTTGGTTATAAAATTTCCACTTTTCATCATGGAGTAGAAGCTTATAAGATAGCAGATCTTCTTGCTGACGAAGGGATATGTGCAGCCCTTTGGGCAGACTGGTGGGGCTTTAAACATGAGGCATATGATATGACTATTGCAAATATAGCTATAGTGGATCAAGCAAGAGGCGGCACTGGTTGTGCAATAGTTCATTCAGATGATGAAAGTGGTATTCAACGACTCAATCAAGAAGCTGCAAAAGCTCTTGCTGCTGGTAGACGAGCAGGTTTTGAGATTTCAGAAGGAAGGGCTATGACCTGGATCACAAAAAACCCAGCAAAATCGCTAGGCATACTTGATCAAACTGGAACTTTAGATGCGGGAAAGGATGCAGATTTAGTAATTTGGAGCGGAAATCCTTTTAGTGTTTATACAAAAGCAGATCAAGTATATATAGACGGAGCTCTTGCGTTTGATAAAGCAACAAACTTTATGCCTCACACGGACTTTGATCTTGGAATAAAAGAGTGGGAGGTTAGATAGTGAAATTTTTAAGAATTCTAATGTTCTTGCCATTTTTAATTTTTTCTGATTCTGGTGATATGTATCTTATAAAAGGAGGAATGACTTTTTTACCCGATGGTAGTTTTGCAAAGAAAGATATTTTAGTAGATGAAGGATTAATTATTCTTATTGAAGATAATATTGGAGATGTAGGAGCGGAAAATATCATTGATGCAAACGGCAAATTCGTTACACCAGGCTTAATAGTATTTTCATCTTTGGGCTTATTAGAATTAGAATCATTGCCTGAAACAAATGATACTTCATCAAATATCTATAATGCTGGTTTTGATCCCAGCAAAGCATATAATCCTTTCTCACAAGCCGTAAGACTCAATAGAGCAAAAGGAGTGTCTTCCACTGTGCATGTACCACAAGCATCAGGTTATTTTTCAGGCCTATTAACATATACAAAGATCAATGAAGGTTATAAGCAAAAGAAACAGGGACCACTCGGTCTGGTTACAAGTTTTGGTCAATCTTACAACGATTCAAGAGCAGCAAACTTATTGTTCATGGAAGACCTTTTTAATTACGTACGTGCAAATAAAGATGATAACTATGCTGATATGACCCAATTCATGATTGGAACAGCTAATGATTACAAATTTACAAGCAGAGATTTCAAAGCATTATTAAAAGTCTTGAATGGTGAAATACCACTAGTTGTAGAGGTAAGCAGAGCTACTGATATTCTAAATATTTTAAAGTTTTCTGAAAGTCAGCAGATTGATCTTGTGTTATGGGGCGCTGCCGAAGCTCATATGGTTGCAGATGAAATAGCTAAAGCAGATGTACCAGTTATATTAGACCCTCTAGATAATGTGCCAAGAACATTCGATTCATTAAATTCTACTTATGAAAACGTTATTAGACTGGATCAAGCAGGTGTAAAAATGGCATTTTATTACTCACAAGGAGCTGGCTCTCATAATGCATACCTAGCTACTCAGTCAGCAGGTAATTCTGTAGCAATGGGCCTCGATTACATTACTGCAATGAAATCAATAACTTCTAATCCAGCAGATATCTTTGGTTTAGTTGGGGTAGGGTCATTAGCACCAGGCTTTGATGCAGATCTTGTTATTTGGGACGATGACCCGCTAGAGCTGATGACTAATGTTGATAATCTTCTTGTAGACGGAATAGACCAAGATTTGTCTAATAGGTACGAAGAGCTTACTGAAAGATATTTGAAGGAAAAAGAACTGCCTAATTCTTATAGATCAAGAGAGTAAAGTTTTTACCAAAGAACTCGCCTCCGACATCTCTGCGTTGGAATGTTTAGTTTTGAGCTCCTTCATTACATTACCCATATCTTGCATACCACTAAAACTATTTTCAGAAATTATCGCACTTATAGCAGTTTTTAATGCGTCACCGCTCAAAGCTTGTGGCAAATATGTCGATAACAAATCAAGTTCTTTCTGTTCAATTTCCTCTAAATCAGGCCTTCCACCATCTTTATATTGTTGAATAGAATCTTTTCTTTGTTTTGCCATCCTTTTTAGAATCGCAATAACGTCATCGTCTGTAGGTTCTTGCCTATTATCTACCTCAAATCTTTTGATTTCTGACGTTACTAATCTCAATGTATCTCTTTCAAAGACGTCTTTATTAAGCATCGCTTGTTTCAGCTCAGAATATATTTGATCTTTTAAGGTAGACAACTTATTTAAGTTTAGAGAAAGAGTCTTTCATAACTCTTTTATAATTTCTTTTTACTGCAGCAGCAGCTTTTCTCTTTCTTTCTTCCGTAGGCTTCTCAAAAAACTCTCTTTTACGAACTTCAGTAACAACGCCTGCTCTTTCACAAGCTCTTCTAAATTTTCGCAAACCTACATCAAAAGATTCAGTTTCTTTAATTTTTATACTTGGCATAATGTAGTGTGTATTTTAAGGATAAATTTAAAAGAATCAACAATGTTAATTTTAGGTATTGAAAGTTCTTGTGATGAAACAGGTTTAGCTCTCTATTCTCAGGAGGAAGGCCTCGTTGCTCATATGGTAAATTCTCAAGTAGAACTATTCACAGAATATGGAGGTGTTATCCCTGAAATAGCAGCCAGAGACCACAGTGTGAAGATAATTAATATCTTAAAAAACTTACTCAAAAAATCTGATAAAAAACTTGAAGATATATCTTTGATAGCATTTACGGCAGGACCTGGTCTTATAGGATCTTTAATGGTTGGTGAGACTGTTGCAAAAACTATTGCAAATGTTTTAGATATTGAACTACTCCCAATAAATCATCTTGAAGGTCACATTCTTGCACCTGGTTTGGAAGATAATAATTTAGAAACACCATATCTATGTCTGCTCGTTTCTGGCGGACACACACAAATAATAAAATGTTTAGAGTATGGAAATTACCAAATACTTGGTGAGACAATTGATGACGCGTGTGGTGAAGCTTTTGACAAAGTAGGCAAGTTATTAAATTTAGAATATCCTGGAGGTCCAAAAGTTTCAAAACTAGCTGAAAAAGGAAATCCAAATAGATTTAATTTTCCACGAGCATTGATGAAAGAAAAAAACTTAAATTTTAGTTTTAGCGGTTTAAAGACAGCAGTTTTATATGCGTTAGATGAGCTTGAAGAGAAAGATTATCCTGATGTAGCTGCATCTTTTCAAGAAGCTGTTGTAGATGTTCTTACAAAAAAACTAGCATATGCTATAGAACAAACAGGCATAAAAAAACTGATCTGTTCTGGAGGTGTTGCAGCAAATAGTCTACTCAGAAAAAGGCTTACTGAAATGGCCAGAACATTGGATCTAAAAATGAGTTATCCAAAAATGGAGTTTTGTACAGATAATGCTGCAATGATTGCCTATGCAGGATATATAAGAAAGAAATATAATCTTAGGAAGTATCCAACAAAGTATGCCAGACCCAGATGGCCTCTAGGTGAATTGTATGATTAAAAAAGATCGAATTTATGTTGAAGATCTTCGTGTCAAAGGAACAATAGGTATCTTTGATTGGGAGAAAAAGATTAAACAGGAAATTAGTCTTTCCTATGAAATTGATCACGATAATTTCTCAGCCTCAAAAGAAGATAAGATAGAAGCCACCACCGATTACAAGACAATTACAAAAAAAATTATCTCGTTCATTGAAGAACACAAATTTGAACTCGTTGAAACCTTTGCAGAGAAAATTGCTGAAATGGTTATAAAAGATTTTGATGTAAATTGGATTAAACTTAGAGTCTCAAAGCCAGGTGCATTACGATTTTCCCAGGATGTTGGGGTCATTATTGAACGTACCTCAGAAGACTATGAATAAGTTTTATGTTCTTGTTGGTTCAAATATTGAACCTCAAGAAAATATCAAAAAAGGTCTGAATCTTATTAAAGAAACAAATAAAATCATATTAGAAGCAGTTAGCAATGAACACATTTCACAAGCTGTAGGCATGGATAGCGACGATTTTTTAAATTTAGCCTTACGATGCACTACTAGCTTGAATTTTAAAGATACACGTAATTTGCTTAAGGACATAGAAACCTCTTGTGGTAGAGAAAGAGATCCTAATAATAAGTTTACGCCTCGTACCCTCGATTTAGATATTATTATCTGGAACGATTTTGAAGGAATTATTGATGGTTATCAATTACCAGATCCTGATATAAATAAATACGTTTTTATTCAAAAACCTCTGGCAGAAATACTTAACTAAAAGAATTATTTATTAGTACTCTCAAAAATCTTATCTGCAGAAGTAGTCACAAAGCCTTGATATATTTTTCCAGAGTTATCTGAATAACGTTTAGCAAATTCGTAATAGCAACTCGGCACAATTTCATCAATCGCTCCAAATCTTACTTTTATTTTATCTGCCATGATCGAAGATTGTTCTAACATTTCTTGCTTTGTGCCTTTGATTTCTCCTCCTGAACTGTTCAGAGTGAAGCCATTTGCCTTAATCATTGCATTAACAGCCTCAATGTCTTGGTATTTAGTTAAGTGGTTTATAGATACAGTAAAATGATTTGGACAAAAGCCCCATACATATAACCATGAGGCATATTCACTTTCTTGAGCAAGTTTTGTGTAAATATCATAATCTATTTCCCAAAACCTACCTCCCATGAATAATTCTTTTTCAGAAAGGTGAATTTTACTAAAAATATTCACAAAAAATTCTTTTAACTCCGAGGAAAATTCTTCAAGAATGAGTTCAGATAGAAAAATTTTAGGTAGTCTTTCTTCCACATTTTCTAAATGAACAGCATTTAATTTCTTTTGCTCAAAATGATAATCTCCTGAAATTGTATAACCAAACTGTTGTAGATAATTGGCTTGTTTGAATATGTTGCACTGGTCCAAATTTAATGTTCTAAAAGCAATATGATCATTTGTTACATGTTCACCAAAAAGCTTGGATATTTTTTCAGCTGAGGGAGTATATGAAATGTAATCTCTCCACATTTCACTTAACAATGCATCAATATTACTCATGATATTTTTTTTGCCTTCTCCCACCCTAGATCTGCAAACATTTTGGCACGTTTACCCATTTGTATAGCAAAGTCACTTGCTGCCGTTCCATCTCTTACTCTACCTAAGATGCCTTGGCATATGCCTGCTACTTTGAAAAGTGAAAAAATAATATAAAAATCCCATTCTCTCTCTAATTCCATTTTAGTTCTTTTCAAATAGAGTTCTAAATACTCTTTTTCAGTATGTATCCCCAGGTTTTTGGCAGCGTCATCATCAATATTGCCAATATGCCAAAGCAAACAGTGATAACCAAAATCTGCGAGAGGATCTCCTATAGTTGAAAGCTCCCAATCAAGCATCGCCATATTTTTATCATCACTTGTCATGACAACATTATCTAATCGATAGTCTCCGTGAACTATAGTCGTATACTTTTGTTTGGGTGTTTTATGAGGAAGCCAATCAATTAATTTGTGCATCGAATCAAGAGCTTCAGTTTCTGAATCAAAATATTGTTTTGACCATCGAGAAATCTGTCTTTCTATGTAGTTACCATCTTTACCAAAATTCTCTAAACCTAGTTTTTTATAATCTTGTGAGTGAAGAGCGCTTATTCCAAAATTTAATTGATCGAAGATTCCTTTTCGTCTTTCAGTATTTACTTCTGAAGCTACAGGATCCCAATAAATTACGCCGTCACAGTATTCCATTATGTAAAAAGCTGTTCCAATAATTTCTGGATCTTCACAGAGATGATAAGTCTTTGGTGTTGGAACAGGAGTATTTTCTAATGCTGTAATTACTCTGTACTCTCTATCAACGGCATGCGCACTTTTAAGGAGCTTTCCAGGCGGTTTGCGTCTAAGCACATAATTTTTATTATCTCCACTCAATAAATATGTTGGATTCGACTGTCCTCCTTTGAATTGTTTACATTCTGATATCATAGGAATGTCTATTCCTACTTTCTGTATGTAACTATTCAAAGCTGCAAGATTAAAGGCAAGGTTTTCTGCAACCTCTTTAGTTCCTGAAAACTGATTATTCACTATTATTCTCTGAAGATTTTATGACTAAAGATTGATTTTCTCTTTCAAGATTCTCTATCTTTATTCGTAACTCTTCAATTTTATTACGCATAGACTTTGATTCTGTTTTTAATTTGAAATTTTGTTCTATAAGTTTATCTACTAAGGCTGATAATTTTTTTATTTTTTCGTGCATAATATGCGTCTATGTCAGATTTAAACTTAAATACTTTTAAAGCTAGAAGAGCTGAAGCCATAAAAAGAATGGAAAAAAATTCCGTTCTTGTGATTAGTTCGGCAAAACTAGTATCAAGAAATAATGATACTACATTTCCTTTTAGACAAGACAGTAACTTCTATTACTTAACGGGCTTCCAAGAATCTGATTCTGTCATGCTATTGCACAGCGATGGTCGCTCAGCCTTATTTTGTAGAGAAAAGAATCCTGATTTAGAAAAATGGGATGGTTTTATGTGGGGCCCAGAGGCGGCAAAAGATTTTTTTGGTTTTGATGAAGCTTTTGACATCAATAAAATTAATGATGTTTTACCAGAATTAATTAGGGGCAATCAGACTTTATATGCCTTAGTTGGCAAGAATATAGATTTTGATTCAAAGATAACTAATTGGATCAATTCAGCTAATTCAATGGAAAGGCACCAAGGCAACATAGATTTAAAAAACTTTTCGAATATTTTAGGTAGCATGAGATTAGTTAAAGACGACGAAGAAATTAGCTTAATAAAAAAATCTTGTGAAATAGCCGCAATATCACATAAAAATGTAATGCAAAATGTTAGCGTTGGTATGTCTGAATATGATCTTGAATGCATGTATCTGAATGAATTCAAAATTAATGGTTCTCGAGAAGCTTCTTACACACCAATTGTCGCTGGTGGATCTAGAGCATGTGTATTGCACTACATCCAGAACAATCAAAATATTCATGACGGTGAATTAGTTCTAGTTGATGCAGGTTGCGAATATGGCATGTATGCTTCTGATATAACTAGAACATTTCCAATCAATGGAAAATTTTCTGCTGAGCAAAAAGCAGTTTATGACATTGTTTTAGCAGCTCATAATGCAGCATGTGAGGCTGCAAAAATTGGTGAACCATGTACTAACCCACAAAAAACGTCAGAAAAAGTTTTATCTCAAGGTTTACTTGACATTGGGTTCCTAAAAGGAAGTTTAGATGAAATTCTTGAAAAGAAAGCTTTCAAGGAATTTTATTACCATAAAATTGGTCACTGGATGGGATTAGATGTTCATGATGATTGTCCATATACCCTGGATGGTAAAGAAATTAATTTTAAGAAAGGCATGGTAATGACTATAGAACCAGGAATCTATGTTAATGATAATGCAGATGTCGATGATAAATGGAAAGGTATTGGAATTAGAATTGAAAATGATATTTTAATTACTGATGATGGGTTCGAAAATCTTACCTCAAAGGTGCCTGTTGAAACTGACGAAATTGAAAACTTAATGAAGTCATAATGTCAAAACCAATTGTTATTATAGGTGCTGGAGTAATAGGATGCCTCTTAGGCATGATATTAAAAAAAAGAGACATACCTTTCACTATTCTTGAAAAAAACAAAGAACTGAAAAAAATTCCTTATAGAACAGTAGCTTTAACAAAAGACACGGTTCTATTTCTCAACTCACTTGATAAAAAAATAGACATAAATAGATGGGCCACGCCTGTCAGCAGAATGGAACTATATCAAGATCATGATTTAACAATGACTCTTAATAAAAATGATAATGATAAAGTTACCTCAATTTGTTTGCTTTACGATTTACATGAAAAGCTAATTAAAAATGTTCAAAAGAATATTAAATGGGATGAAGAAATAATAGATTTAAAGAATCCTGATAATCCAATAGTGCAAACAAATAAAAATAAGATTGAGGCTGAATTCTTGTTCGCTACCGATGGAATGAATTCGAAGGTACGACAATTATTAGATTTTGAAAGTGAAGACTGGTTCTACGGGCAAAAAGCTTACGTGACCTGTGTAAAAGCAAAACATAATAATGTAGCAAAACAGTATTTCTTAAATTCAGGAACTTTAGCATTGCTACCTTTAAATGATAAAGAAGAACACTATTCAATAATATTCTGTTCCAATTCAACGGGGAATGTCAGTGAAGATCTTAAAGAAGTAAATGATAAGTTTGCATTAGGATTAAATTCTAATGAATTAGAGCTTGGCAATGGTTTTGAACTGAAACACTCAAGAGCAAAGAATTTATATATAGGAAAAACTGTATTATGTGGAGATGCTGCAAATACTTTTCCATCCTATGGCAGGCCAAGGCTTAAATTTAGGTATTGGCGATATCATGCAGCTGAATAATAGTCTTGATCAAATCATCTCTGGAGATATGCATGCACTTAGTGAATACAATAAAAAAAGAAATAGTAAAAATATTCAAATGACATGGATAATTCAGAGTATTTTTGGAGCTTTTGGAAATGCTGATGGGCTATCGGAAAAAATACTAAACTCGGGCATGAAATTTTTGAATAAAATCCCAGATCTGAAAGAAAAGATTGTAGATTACGCGAACAAAAATTAAAGAAGATCTAGTTCTTTTAAAATTTCATATGTCTCATGAACTGGTAAACCTACAACGTTCGTATAACTACCTTCGATGTTTGTGACATATTTTCCTGCTGGCCCATGAATACCGTAAGCGCCGGCCTTACCTACTCCCTCTTCCGACAAAACATACTCTTCTATCTCTTGCTCAGTCATATTTTTAAAAGAAACTTTTGTTTCGCATGTTTTTAAGATGGATTGTTCAGTTGTGCTAACCATTATTGTTGAAAAAACACTATGGGTAGTACCTGAGAATTCTCTAAGAAGTTCTCTTGAATGCTCATGATTTTCAGGTTTTCCGACTATATTTTTAGAAGGTGTAAATACTAATGTATCTGCAGTTAATACTGGGAAATTTTTATCACTGCTCTCTAGTAGTAACGCTCTAGCACTTTTATTTTTACCCTCTACAATCAGTTTTGAGCATAATATAGGATCCTTTTCGACTACGGAATCTTCGTCAAAGTTTTGGTCAATAACCTTATGATTTATACCAATTAAATCGAGTAATTCTGTACGTCTTTGAGATGCTGAAGCAAGTAAAAGCAAAATTAAACTTTTATGCCTCTTGATCTCATATCTTTGAGAACTGTATCAATACCTTTCTTATCAATAATTCTCATTCCTTTAGTAGATAAAGTTAGGGTCACAAATTTGTTCTCTGATTCTACCCAGAATTTATGTTTGTGAAGATTTGGTTTAAACAAACGTTTTACACGGTTTTTTGCATGGGAGACATGATTGCCAACCATCGCCTTTTTACCTGTTACTTGACATACCTTACTCATAAGAACGGATGATAATAAAATAGTAATTCATTTTATGCAATAATTAATCCTTCACTTATGAAATTGAAATTTAAAATTCTTGACTCAAGGATAGGTAAAGATTTTCAAATACCTAAATATCAGACTTCAGGTTCAGCTGGATTAGATTTAATTGCATGTATCGATACTCAAGTGGTTTTATCACCAAATGAGTCAACAATAATCTCTTCAGGTATTTCAATATTCATAGAAGATCCAGAATTTGCTGGAATGGTAATACCAAGATCAGGACTAGGTGCAAAAAAAGGTCTAGTATGCGGAAATTTAATGGGCCTTATAGATTCTGACTATCAGGGACCTCTTAGCATTTCTCTCTGGAACAGATCAGATAAAGATATTTTAATTGAGCCAGGCGATAGGGTAGCCCAATTGATAATTATTAAAGTTGCACAAGTTGAATTGGATAAAGTTGATGAATTTGCTGAGACTGATAGAGGTGTCAAAGGTTTTGGCAGTACTGGAAGTTAGCCCGACTTCTTTCCAAATTTTTTCTCAAATCTCTGAACTCTTCCACCCGAATCAAGTATCTTTTGTTGTCCTGTATAGAACGGATGAGATGCTGATGATGTGTCAACAACACAATAAGGATATGTTTTACCATCTTCCCATTTTTTTGTTTGTGTAGTTTTTAAGGTTGAGCGAATAAGAAAATATTGATCCACACTGGTGTCGTGGAATAGTACTTCACGAGTTTCTGGATGTATATTTTTTTTCATAACAAATAATTTGAATTCGAATAATATCAAATTAATAATCTATTACAATAAATTCATGAATTTTGTTCAAATAGCAATTCCATCTCCATTACGCCAAACATTTACTTATAAAAATCAATTTAAACGTGATTTAGTCGGTAAAAGAGTTTTAGTTGAGTTTGGTAGAAGAAAGCTTGTAGGGATTGTTATTAACCAATCGGATCATTTTAATGACAGCTATAAATTGAAAGAAATTGATGAAGTACTAGACGAAATACCATTATTTGATAGACAAATATTAAAACAAATAATCTATATTTCTGATTATTACATGCATCCAATTGGAATTGTTTTTGAATCTTTTATTCCAACTTTTTTAAGAAAAGCCAAACATCAAACCATCCTCGAAAAATATATAACTAAAACTAAGTCTCATAGTATTTCAAATAACTTACATAACTTAACAAAAGATCAAAGAAAGGCTCTAGATTCTATTGAAGCAAAGGGCACAGGAGAAATATTGCTTTCTGGCATCACATCTTCTGGAAAAACAGAAATTTATAAACATTTTATCAAGGAACTTATAAATGGAGGAAAGAGCGCATTGGTAATGGTTCCCGAAATTTTCTTGACTCCTCAAATCTTTAATAATTTTCAGAAAACTTTTGGAAACAAGGTTTTTCTAAACCATTCAGGCCTAACGCCTATTCAAAGGATAAAAGTATGGCTTGCTGCTAAAGATAAGAAACCAAAAATTATAATTGGAACAAGGTCTTCAATCTTTTTACCAATCGAAAACCTCGGAGCAATTATTTTTGATGAAGAACATGATCAATCATATAAACAACAAGATGGTTTTAGATATGATGCCAAAGAGATATCCAAAATACTTTATAGTTCAAAAGCAAGGATTGTATATGCATCTGCTACTCCATCACTAATGAATATAAATAGAGCAGACAATGGAGAAATTGACACTTGTGCATTAGATAGAAGAATATCGGATATTCCATTACCAAAAATATCTATACATCAAGTGTCAAAAAATAAAACAACCGGGGGCATATCAAATGAATTGCTCAAAAAGATTGCTGAAAATGAAAAAGCTGGTCATCAAACACTAATCCTTTTAAATAGAAGGGGCTATGCACCAATTTTTATGTGTAATTCATGTGGTTGGATTGCAAAAGGTAATTGTTGTGATGCAACCTTAGTTCTACACCAAAATGTACAAAGACTTAAATGTCATAGATGCGAAAGTGTTTGGGGAATCCCTAGATCTTGTCCAGATTGTGGAAGTAATGATTTTACGGATAGAGGATTAGGAACACAGCAAGTTGAGCAGGTACTTAAGAGGGAACTTCCTCAGGCAAATGTAGTGAGAATCGATAAGGATACCGTATCTGGAAAAGCCAAAAGAGAAGAAAGCACTACCAGCCTCGAAGATACTAAGCCAAAAATATTTGTGGGTACACAGTTACTTGCTAAAGGACACGATTTTAAAAATATCAGCTTAGTCATTGTATTAAATATGGATTTTGGTCTATTTGGTGCAGATATTCATATGCAAGAACAAACTGCTCAATTAATTGTACAGGTTGCAGGAAGGGCTGGGAGGTCAGGAATAGAAAATAACGTATATTTGCAAACAAAAGTATCTGATCATCCTTTATTTAACTTAATTCAAACAGGAAGTTACCAAAAAATTGCTAAAGAGCTCCTAGCAGACAGAAAAAAACTTGATTTAGCACCTTACATAAATCTTATATATTTAAAAGCAGAAGACGCTAATCAATCAAGATTAAGAAAGTTTCTAGTTGATGCTAAAAAAGAATTATCTGAAGAAGATATTGAGATTTATGGACCATTCGATAGTCCAGTAACAAAAATTGGGTTTAAACATAGAATGTTTTGCATTATACAAAGTACAAAAAAGCAAAAGATGCATGAAGTTTTATCTAGATTTACTAAAAATACTGAAAAATCAAAAAAGGAAATATCAAATTGGGTTGTTGATATTGATCCCATCAATGCAGTTTAAAAATTTTTTATTGTTTGTCTCAAACTCTATATATCGCGTTTGATTGGTTAAAGATAATTTTAAAAAAAACTCTTCACCAAAATTGAATCTAGAAACTTTATTAGGCCATTCAATGAAGAAAATTCCATTCGAGTTTTCAGTAATTTCAATTCCAAGCATATCAAAATCGTTCTGATTATCGAGCCTATATAAATCGCAGTGAAAAATGTCTTTATTAGCTATCTGATATTCCTCCAAAATACTAAATGTTGGACTCTTAACAGCATTTTTCCAACCCATTGCTTTTAAAATCTCTCTAACTAATGTTGTTTTACCTGCACCCAAATTACCATCTAGATAAAATATTGCCAAGCCATCAAAATTTGATAAAAATTCACCAATTTTTTTTCCGAGCAATTCTGTCTGCAAAAGCTTTGATATATCTATCTTCATTAAAAAAAGCTTGGTGTTAAATTTACAAATTCTCTGCCTTTTATTTCTCTCTTAAGGCAATCTACGACTTTTTTATAATCTTCATTATTCTCAACAAAATCTACATCATTGACATCTAGAACCAATAGGGGAGTCTCGGAGTAATCAAAGAAAAATTCAGTATAAGATTCACAAAGCCTCTCAAGATATTCTAAAGCGACATGATCTTCATATGATCTAGCTCTTTTATTAACTCTTTCAAGAACTCTCTCAGGTGTAGCTTGTAAGTATATTAGCAAGTCTGGTTTCGGGTAAGAATCATAAAATTTTGACTTAACTTCCTTAAAAATTTTGAATTCATCTGATGTTAGGTTTAGGCCTGCAAAGAGATCTTCTTTTTGAAACATAAAATCTGCAACAACCCTTCTTTTTATTAGATCATCTGAAAAGAACATATCTATCTGCTGAGATCTTTGCATCACAAAATACAATTGAGACGCAAAAGCATAATTCTGCTTATCTTTATAGAATGATTTTAAAAAAGGGTTTTCATCTGATTCCTCTAGACAAAGTTCGTGACCAAAATCTATGGCAATCTTTCTTGAAAGTGAAGTTTTACCAACACCTATAGGGCCTTCGATTGCAATATAGTTAGGAATTTTGCTTTCTTGCATTTTTTTTCTTATTTGTGTTCAGTAACCTTATCTTCTTATCATAGTTTGCTGTTTTAAATTCTGTCCACCATTTGATTGATGCTTCTAAATTTTGTTCATTAATATTTCTTAGTAACAAAAAATCATAAGCAGCTCGAAATCTTAGATTTTTTGTAAAATTGATTGATTTCTTTCCAACTCTATTAAAACGGACCTGATTCATCCAAACATCTTTTATAAAACTCGAGAATTTTTTTGGAATAGATGTAATCATTTGTTGTCTTCTGACAACCTCAGCAATGGATCTATAAAATCTTTTAAAATTAATATGTATGCTAATACCAGAATCAAGAAAAACTTTAGGCCAAAGTAGTACTGCAAAGATAAAGCCAACATTAAGTTTCTTATTCAACTTAAATCGTTCGTCAGTTTCTCTAAATGCCTCAACATAAAACTTATCAAATATTCCATCTTCATCCTTAAAATGAGGAAATAATATATCAAAAACTCCATACGCTTTTAACTGTATAAACGATTGCTCTGCATGACCTGTCATAAACATTTTAACCACTTCTTCATAAAGTCTTGCTGTTGGCATTTCTAATAATTGATTTTTATGTTCTTTAATACTTTCAGCTATTTCTTGATCAATTGTGAAGTTTAATTTTGCAGCAAATCTTAATGCTCTTAGAATTCTTACAGGATCTTCTAGTATTCTCTCACCTGTATTACCAATAAATTTTATCTTTTTATCTTTGAGATCTTTGATTCCCCTTGTGTAATCAATAATTTCATGTGAAAAAGGATCATAATATATAGAATTTATAGTTAAATCTCTTCTCCATACATCCTCTTCTTGTGTACCCCAATTGTTATCCCTTACTATCCTACCCTTTTCGTTTATTTCAATTGATTCTGTTGTATTTGTACCTCCTGAGCGGAAGGTTGTTGCTTCTATAATTTCATCAGCAAAAGCTATGTGTACAAGCTTAAATCTTCTACCAATTATTCTAGAGTTTCTAAAAATCTTTCTAATTTTTTCTGGCTCACAGTTTGTAACTATGTCGAAGTCCTTAGGCTTAAGCCCTTTAATCATATCTCTGATACCACCACCAACTATGTATGCTTCAAACCCAGATTTATGTAATTTTGATATTATATTTAAAGCATTTTTAGAGATAGATGCGTGGTTAATTCCAAATCTCTTGTCGTTATAAATATCAGGAGTCACTTCAATAATCAGCTTTTAATTTCTTGTACTGATCAATAGAAAGTCTTGGGCTTTTTTCTTGAACAATTTTGGATGATGCATAATTTCCAAATTCACATGCATTTAAAAAACTTTCTTCTTCAATAATTTTATTTAAAGCTGCTCCAGCAAATATGTCTCCAGCTCCATTTGAATCAATAGCTTTTACATTTTTTGCTTTTATTTCTGAATAAGAACCATTTTCAACTAAAAATGAGGTTTTTGCCCCATTAGTAACAACGAAATTTTCTGCAATTGAGCTAAGTTCTTTTACAAAATTATCTCCGACTAGAGATATTGCTTCTTCTTTGTTGCAAAATAGGTAATCAACTTTTCTTACATTAAATACTTCTTTAAAACGATTTTTGAAGGCCTGTACTACACCTGGGTCTGAAAGGCTTAATGCGAGTTTAGTTGTGTGTTTTGTTTTTTTAAGAATATTAAGGAAAGCTAGAAAATTTTCATCTGATGTGAATTGATAGCCCTCAGAAAATAAAATTTTTGAGTTATTTGCCACTTCAATAAAGTCTTCATTGAATATTAATTTTTCAGAAGCACCAAGATAAGTTCCCATAGTTCTCTCACTATTTGGAGTTATGAATACAAGGCATCTGCCAGTACGTACTTCTTCATGATAAAAATTATTAATTGATGTAATGCCGTTCTCTTTGAGATTATTTTCATAAAGTTTGCCTCTTTCATCGTTTGCTAATTGACAGATATGCGCGCAATTGGAACCAAAGTTAGAAGTTGCAGCAAGACTATTTGTTGTTGAACCTCCACATACAATATCAGGTGCAGAATCTGAGGGTAATCCAGATAGAATATCTTCCTGATCCTGATATGAAATTGACTTAAATTGATTAAAAAAAAGATTTGTAGAATCAACAAATTTTTTTTCAACATAAAAAGTCTCATCTACTAACGCATTTCCAACTCCTAAAATATCAAATTTCATCTTTTATTTCTTTAAGCGATTCTTTTGCAAGTTTAGCAGCTTTTAACATCTTATCTTCATCATGCAAAGTTGATATAAAGCAACTTTCATAAGCTGAAGGTGGTAAATAAATACTTTTCTCGAGCATTTTTCTAAAAAATTTTGAAAATAATGCAATATCTGTTTTCTGAACATCATCGAAATTTTTTGGCAATGAATTTGAAAAGAAAAAACCAAACATTCCGCCTCTGACATTAAATGAGAAAGGCATATTAAGTTCGTTTGTATATTCTTTAATTGGATTTAAGAATTTTTTTGCATTCTCTTCCATAGAAGTATAAATTTCTTTATTCCCTAGCTGCTTTAGCAAGGCTGTTCCTGCACTTACAGCAATTGGATTTCCAGATAAAGTGCCAGCCTGATAGACCGGTCCATCCGGAGAAATATTATTCATTATTTCAGCCTTGCCACCGTAAACACCTACTGGCAAACCTCCACCAACGATCTTACCAAGCGCAGTTAAATCTGGAGTTATCCCTAATAATTCTTGCACACCACCTCTTGCAACTCTAAAACCAGTCATAACTTCATCGAATATTAAAATCGTTTTATTCTTGGTGCATAAATTTCTTAATTCTTTAAGAAAATTTAAATCAGGCTCTATAAAACCCATATTTCCAGCAATTGGTTCAATTATTACTGCTGCTATGTCATTAGCATGTTCTTGAAATACTTTATTGAGGGATGAGATATCGTTATATGGAAGCGATATTGTTAGTTGTGATAATTCTTCAGGGATTCCAGGGGAATCAGGCACTCCCAAAGTTGCTAATCCTGAACCAGCTTTTACAAGCAATGAATCTACATGCCCATGATAACAACCAATGAATTTAATTATTTTTTTTCTACCAGTTGTGCCTCTAGCTAATCTTATACAACTCATTGTTGCTTCTGTTCCAGAGTTAACCATTCTCAGTTTTTCAATACTAGGCAAATATGATTTTATAATTTTTGCAATTTCTAACTCATTTTTAGTGGGTGCGCCAAAACTTATTCCTTTGCTTGCCTGATTTTTTATTGCACTGACTATGTTTTTGTTCGAATGACCAAGAACCATTGGTCCCCAAGAGCCAACAAAGTCAAGATATTTATTTCCATCTTCATCATATAAGTAACATTCTCTAGATTTTTTAAAAAATATAGGCGTTCCGCCTACACTTTTAAAAGCCCTAACCGGAGAATTTACGCCTCCAGCTATATGATGTTTAGATTTTTCAAATAAATCTTGTGATTTCTTAGTTTTCATTAAGACGTTACAATTAATCTTTGATCCCAAAGACCTTATTTTTTACATTTATAATGATAGTTTTATATGACTAATTAAGCTAATACCAACAGCAAGCAAATGAGTTTAAGTTTTAAGATAATTATTCAAAACTTTATTTCCAAAGGACTCAACTTTATCCCAATCTGTAAATTCATAAATTTTTGAGGGATTAGTAGGACCTTTAGACATCCACATAATAAATCTAATCATATGCTTATCAAAAAAGTGATATTTAGGGTAAGAAATTTTTCCTGCAAAAACTTCGAGAAGAGTAGGTTTCCAAGCAACTTTTTTTAAGAATTTTATAAGGTATGGATTAGTTTCAGGAGTATTTTTATCCTCTTTTCTGGCAACAGCGTTTACATTAAAAAATGCTGTTTTTTTTACATTTAATATTTTTATATTTTTTTTAATAAAGCTAAATAAACTAGCTTTATGATTACCATACCTAATGCTTGCCCCTATTAAAATAAAATCAAAACCTTCAAGATCAAGAGAATCAGCCTTCTCGATGCTTGATAGCGTTACTGTTGACTCATGTTTTAAAATGTCTATGATTCTTTCGCAGATTCTTACAGTATGACCATCTGTGCTAGAAAATAGAATTACAGTTTTCTTCATAACGATAAGAATTATAAGTCAATAATTATTTTTGATAGAATATGTAACACATATATGGATATACAAATTAAAAAAGCAGCACCTTTTGAGCTTTCAGAAAGCGCGATTAAAAAAATTTCTTCAATGGAAGCATTAGAGAATAATAAATTCTTTAGAGTTTATGTTACTGGAGGAGGATGTTCTGGCTTTCAATATGGATTTAAATTTGATGAATTTGACCATGATGAAGATGCGAAGCTTGATTTTGATGATGGGGTTCAAGTTGTCTTAGACCATTTGTCTTATCCTTATATATTTGGTTCAAAAATAGATTACGTCGAGAACTTAATGGGTTCAAAGTTCACTGTAGAAAATCCAAATGCATCCTCTACTTGTGGATGTGGTGCATCCTTTTCTATTTAATTATTTAAATAAAACAGCTCTCTCTTCAAAAGCTAGGTATGCAAATGCAGCTGATTCTACGTATTTTGAGGAAATTACACTGTCAATTGTATTGATCTCAGCTTTGATGGTCTCTTTTATTCTTTTCATCAGGTATTTATTCTCTGTGCCACCTCCATGAAAAATAACTTTTGCTGGAGCATTACAAAAATAAAAATACTCTTCAATTTTTTTTACAGTAAGTTCTGCAAAGGTACTTAAAATATCTTCAGGATCTCTTTCTTCAAAAGATTTTTTATATTTATCAAATAAATTCATATAGATACTTATATCATCTGCTCGAGGATAGGATAGAAAATCAATTTCGCTCAAAAGCTTTTCCAATAAATTATCATCTATGCAACCTTTGGATGCTAACAATCCTTCGTTGTCGAAGGTTCCTAATTTAAAATTTCTTATGGTTGCATCTAATAGACAATTACCAGGACCAATATCTGACGCATGTTCAATATTAGCGTCTTTTAGGTAAGTTCCATTGCATATACCTCCGATATTTATGACTAATTTCTCTGTTTCTGCCTCTGATAATAAATACTTATGGAATATTGGGATGAGAGGAGCTCCTTTGCCTCCTCTAGCAATATCAAAATTTCTAAAATCTGAATACACTGGGATTCTTGTCGCTTTGGCAATTATTTCAGGTGAGCCAGCTTGTAAACTGAAGTCATCATTATGTAAGATTGTCTGACCAGGAAAAGCTATTGCTACTACATCTTGTATGTCTATGTTCCTGATCAGTTTCTTCACTAGTTCAATACTTTTACTAGTAATTTCTTCACCTATAAACGCTTTGTCTTGAGAAGTTTGATATCCTTCAGAGAAATCAATGGTTTCAGAGGCAAATATCTTAAAACCATTATCAAAAGAAACTAGACAACCATCCAGGCTGTCTCGACTGGTGCCAGACATAAGACCTACGTATAGGTTTTTCATTGAATGCTCGAGATATTAGAAATAATTTCTGTTCTCTCTTGTACAAGTTTATCGAAGTATTTTTTATTATAAGAGTTTATAGACTGAGCATTTGGCGGTTCAACTTTAACAGGATCAGTATGTTTCCCATTAATGTGAAATTCATAATGCAAATGAGGCCCAGTTGCTAATCCTGTTGAACCAACGTATCCAATAGTTTGACCCTGACTTACTTTTACACCTTTTCTTATGCCTTCGGCAAAGCCATTAAGATGTGCATATCTAGTCATATATTTATTGATATGCATAATATCAATGTAGTTTCCATAAGAGCTGGAGTATTGAGCATTTTTAATTACACCATCTCCTGTTGTTTTGACAGCAGTGCCAGTTTTTGCAGCATAGTCTGTTCCCTTATGTGCTCGAATTGTATTAAGTATTGGATGTTTTCTATTAGGATTATAGTGTGAACTTATACGAGCAAATTCTATTGGTGTTCTTAAAAACGCTTTACGAACATTACTGCTATCTGTTGTGTAATAGTCTTTCCTGCCTCTTTGGGTAAAGCGTATAACAGTTATTTCTGTACCTTTATTCGTAAATTCTGCTGCTAAAATATCTCCATTTGAAACAAGTCTTCCGTTTGAAAATATATCTTCATAGAGAATTTTTACTTTATCACCATTTCTGATATCAAAGGCATAGTCGATGTCCCAACCAAAAATGTAGATCAGATCTCCCAATACTGATTCTGGAACATTTGCCTTTTTCCCGGAAGAGTATAAAGAATCTGATATTACAAACTCTCTAAATTGAGCTATTTTCTCTAAATTATCGCGTTTTTTTTCGAATGTATAATCACCATTCTTGATATTAAGCACATCTAAATAAAAGTTTTCATCAAATCTTTTTACAAACAAGC
>MDTB01102220.1_pt1 | contig 25186 bp, 27 predicted proteins | sample 811161 | NCBI WGS metagenome assembly MDTB01 (sample SAMN05326650, study PRJNA326480) | marine metagenome | isolation source: seawater | place: Mediterranean Sea | collected 2009
GGCCGCACGGGCATGCAGTCCTAAAGGATTTATCAATGTGCGGTTTGCTTCGCGCATGGCCGGTGCCTGACATTAGCTGGTTATGAAGGCGGGCATAGTAGCGTCTGAGCAGAACAAGATCAGCGCTATTTCTAATTACGCCCCAGTAAGTTTGTGCAATTCGCTGTGGTGGACCTTTGCTTCAGTGCGGTCACCTTGCAAAGCTCAACGTGGCCGTGCTAACTCGCGATGACGCACGAGCACGTTTTCGTAACGGTTACTAAAGCGAACTGCGAGCTGATGTGCCATATAGACGCTGCGGTGTTGGCCGCCAGTACAACCCAGGGCGATGGTGATATAGGATTTTGAATTGGCTTCAATCGCCGGCAGCCACTTCCCGAGATAGGCTGCAATGTCATCAAACATATCGATGACTTCGGGTTCGCCGGACAAATACGCTTGCACATCATCATCGAGGCCAGTCAGGGGCTTTAGTCTGTCCACCCAGTGCGGATTTGGTAAACAGCGCAAATCGAAGACGAAGTCCGCGTCGACAGGAACGCCGTACTTAAAACCGAAAGAACGAAATAAAATGCTGATGCCAACGACCTGTCTTTCTAAAACGCGATTCGTGATTTGAATGCGTAGGTTCTGGTCGCTCAGCAGCGTGGTATCAATGGATAAGTCAGCTAAATCTGCTATATCGGCGAGGCGGGTCGCCTCCTGATCTATCGCTTCGCTTAATCCTGTCTCCGGCCCGGTTAGTGGGTGGCGGCGGCGGGTTTCGCTAAAGCGTTTAACGAGGGTTGGACTTAACGCATCTAAATAGATGATTTGCTTCTCGACCTCAAGGTTGCCCAGCGCGGCATAGACGCCAACAAATAAACCAAGTTCACTGCTTCGCGCATCGATACAAACTGCAACAGATTGGGTTTGCGACGGATCGGCCAGTGTTTTCTCGACAAAGGCTAGCAGTAGGCCGAGCGGCATATTGTCCACGCAGAAGAAGCCGGCATCCTCAAAGATGCGCAGCACCGTCGACTTACCAGAGCCGGAGCGACCACTGACTATGATTAACTTCATACTGATCGACTGCCCGCTTGTTTGCTGTCATCGGCGTCTGCGGCGCTAAGCTGTTCGAACAGACGCAACAAGTCCGCGTCTGTTTGGCAGTTTCGAATCATTATGCGGTTAGCCTGGTCTGAACAAATGGCGGAAATTTCTGCCAACAGGGTTAGGTGCCTAGTCTTTTCCGTTTCCGGTACAACAAGGACAAAAAATATGTCCGTCTTAGCGCCATCAAGCGACTCATAGTCGATCGCTTCGCGCAGCGTAATGATCGCCAGCTTAACTTGGTCGCAAGACACACGGCAGTGCGGAATAGCAACGCCGTGCTCCAATGCGGTACTACCCAAGCGTTCTCGCTCCATTAAGTGATCGAATAGATCGTCTGCAGAAAGCGCCGATGCAGGCGCTGCGCCGTCGACGATCTCAGCGGCACGCTGTAATAATCGTTTTCTGCTGTGCGCCGTGAATAGGCAGTCGGCCACGGCATATGGAAGCAGTTCGGCTAAGGCTGAGGGTTGCGACATCGAAAAACTACACTCGTGTTGACAAATTCTGGTTAATGATTTGGCGCTCGACTCTGCGCCCCATTCTGGCGTGCAACAGTCTTTTCTTTATGTTTTAAAATTTGACGGTCGATTTTTTGAACTAATCCGTCTATTGCCGCATACATATCGTCAGCAGTTGCCAGCGCAAATAGTTCATTGCCCGTGACGTGCGCCGTCGCCTCCGCTTGGTGTCCTGCTTTCTCAACACTAAGAATGACATGTACTTGGGTGACCTGATCTGAATGCCGCTCTATTTTTTTGAACTTGTCGCGCACGAAGTCGTTAATCGCGTCAGTCAGTTCCATGTGGTTGCCGGTAATATTTAGCTGCATTTCTTCCTCCAATCTGAAGCTGATTGCAGTATACGCGAAAGGGTAAACAGCGAAATCACTAAAAGCTTATATCAACTGTTTGCGCTCATTAGACGGTGGAATAGATAATGATTCTCGATATTTCGCCACCGTTCTTCTGGCCACGGAAATATTTTGGTCTTTTAAAATGGCGGCTATTTTGCTGTCGCTCAACGGCCGGCGCGGATTTTCATCGCTTGTCAATTTCTTGATGATGGCGCGAATGGCTGTACTAGATACTTCGCCGCCGGTTGCTGTGCCGACGTGGGATGAAAAGAAGTACTTAAGTTCAAATAGACCGCGTGGCGTTGCCAAATATTTGCGATTCGTCACTCTGGAAATGGTTGATTCGTGCAGATCTACCTGATTGGCAATATCAGCCAAGATAAGTGGTTTCATCGCCTCCGGACCATGGTCGAGAAATTCGCGCTGAACCTCTACAATTTTGCTCGCCACTTTTAACAACGTGTCATGCCGCGTTTGGAGACTTTTTAAGAACCAGCGTGCTTCCTGCAAGTTGTCGCGCATGAAGTCTTTTTCATCGCTTTTGCGCACTTTATTGATCCACCCTGCATACGTGTCGTTTATGCGAACCTTAGGCAACGTTTCGGGATTGAGTTCCACTAACCAACGGTCGCTGTCTTTGCGTACAACGACGTCGGGTATGACATATTCCGCTTCGTTATTATTGAGTTCGGCGCCGGGTCTCGGTTGTAGGGTGCGCAGCAAACGCATGACCTCACCAAGGTCTGCTTCATTCAGCTTGGTTGCGCGAACCATGGCGGCAAAATCTTTGGCTGCTAAAAGATCGATATGGTGAGTCAGCAGATTTCGCGCTTCGGGTAGCCACGGGGTTGTGGAATCAATTTGATCCAGCTGCAAAAGCAAACATTCCTGTAAATCTCTGGCTGCAACGCCGACCGGATCGAATTGCTGTACGCGCGAAAGGATTGCTTCGGCATCTTCAAGCTCGATGAGTTCTTCGTCTGGTAAGCGAGCGTTGTTAACGCCCTCGATGAGACTCTCCAAAGCAACGCCGAGCAAGCCATCTTCGTTGATGGAGTCGATAATTGCTAAAGCTACGACCCGGTCGGATGGTGCCATTGGCGTCAGATTTAATTGCCACAATAAGTGATCGGTCAGCGTTTCAGCTTCTGAATTGTTGCTGGTTGGGTCAAAGTCACTGTCCGAGTCTGCCGCCGCGGCGCCTTGCGGGTAGACGTCGTCCCAATTTGAGTCGACGGGTAGGTCCTCACTCATTGGTTCGCTTAATTGCTCGCTGACATCCATTTCGCTGCTGGCTTCAGCGCTGGGCGTCGATTCTGCTGCGACGGCGTCTGTTTTCTCGCGGAAGTCGTTTTCAGCTGACGTCGCCGTAGCTTCTTCTAAAGTGTCGCTGCTTGATTCGGATACGCGCCCGTCTTCGTCCACCTCCAGCATGGGGTTACTGTCGAGCGCTTCCTGAATTTCCTGATTAAGTTCTAAGGCAGAGAGTTGCAGCAGACGGATTGCCTGTTGCAACTGAGGGGTCATTTTGAGTTGCTGACCTAATTTTAGGGACAGCGACTGTTTCATATTTTTGGTGTTTTAATGATCTGTCTCATGTTGTCACTACAGGGCGAAACCTTCGCCCAGATAAACCTGCCGAACACGCTCATTATCCAGTATTTCTGCGGCGCTGCCTGTAGCTAATAAGTGTCCCTGGTGAACGACATAGGCGCGCTGGCATATATCTAAAGTCTCCCTGACATTGTGATCGGTAATCAAGACGCCGATTCGGCGCTCGCTCAGATCGCGTATTTGGTTCTTGATGTCGCTGACGGAAATTGGGTCAACGCCAGCAAAAGGCTCGTCGAGCAACATAAAGCTGGGGTTTCGAGCCAAGGCGCGGGCTAACTCTAAGCGTCTTTTCTCGCCGCCACTAAGGCTTTGCGCACGGCTATTGCGTATCTCCAGCAGGCCAAACTCAGTAAGCAATTGTTCTAAACGCACAGATTGCTGTGGCTTAGAGAGAGCTTTGTTCAGCTCCAAGATAGCGCGAATGTTGTCCGCTGTAGATAGTGATTTAAAAACACTGCTTTCCTGCGGTAAATAGCCTAAGCCGAGGGCTGCCCGTTCGTGTACTGGTTTATCGGTAATATCTTGGCCGTCTAACAGAATGTGCCCGGAATCGGCTTTGATTAAGCCAACCAAAAGATAAAAACTCGTGGTTTTACCCGCTCCGTTCGGACCGAGCAGGCCCACAATTTCGCCGCTGCGCAGTTCTAAACTGAGTTGCTCCAAAGCCACCTTTTCGCGGTAGCGTTTGCTTAGGCGAGTTGCGGTCAGAAGGGCTGGGCTAGTCAAAGTGCTAATTGCTCCCGGATCCGTCGGATGCATCCGCGGGCTTGGGCTTGTCCGATGCAGCGGCGCTGGATGACCGTGACGGTTGCAAGCGTAAGCGAACGCGGCCATTCCCAGCTTCGCTCGCAGAATCGCTGCCTTGCGCTGCGAAGCGGCCGGTGTCTAGATCGTATTCGATGCGCTCGCCGGTCATGGTGCTGCTACCTTGCGATAACCTTGCCGCGCCCGTCATCTCGATACGATTCGATGCAGGAAAATAGACGATTGACGTAGCACTGGCTTGGACCTGGCTTGGCTCATCAGAATTTGTGCTATGCACACCCGGAGCACTCTTTTGGGTAAAGGTGGCAGGGGAACCCTGGGTCGTAATATCGGTTATGTCGTCCTGGTCAAACTGCACGAGCAAACTGGCGCCGCGAATTTGTATGCGTTCATTGGTGATTACCACATTGCCGGAATAAGCCAGGGTTTCTTTACTTTCGTCCAACTCCGCGGTGTCGCCCTCTATCATAATAGACGAATCGAATGGACTATCCGTCGCGTAGCTCATGTGTGGGCTTAGTCCGGCGAATCCAATGACGGACATTGCTAACCACACCACAGCGCGTAACGGCGCAGCGGATCGGGCACCCGGCGGTAATAGGCTTCGCAACCGGTATCGCAACGGCGTCAATCGCCGCGCAACTAATAGATCTATCATGTGACTTACCGTGATCAATTTGCGGCTATCGAGACAGTGGTGCTGACCCGCTGCGTAGCCGATGCCTGCAAGTATAGCTTGCCTGCAGCCAAGTCCGCTCGCATAGCACCTGCTCGAGTTTTACTGGCTCCCATGCGCAGTTCGACCGGTTGCTTTGTGAGCGCTATTTTCTGGTCCGGATAAAATGCCAGGTGGGTTGCGCTGAGTATAATGTTCGACTCAGCCGCCGGCTTCTGCGTCAGTAACACATTGCCGCGTAACGACAAGTAACCGCCAGCTTCGAGGTCATCGTCACCAACCTTGGCGAAAACGGCTGGCGCAAGCCTGATGCTCGGTGCCGAAGCCGCGCGAACCGCTGGTTGGAAAACCGTGCCTTTGGCTGCAGAAACTGACCACATGCTCTCTCCGCGACCGTTAACTAACAGCAGCGGCTCAGCCATCTCCGTTTGCTCCGATAGTGACGAATGCGCCAGGCTCTTCATAAACAGACGATATTGAAGCATACCCTCCGCATCGAATTGGCTTAGCTCAAGTGTTTCTCCAGCAAGACTGAGCCTCGCCGGTACCTTTGCCTGTTGCGCATGCGAAATGAGGCTGTTGGCGCTTTTCGCTTGGCTGGCTACGGCAGGCTGGGTTGATGTTAGTGTTTGGCAGACGAGGGCCATTGGCAGAGTAGTGATCAGGGTCGCGGCGATTAGGGTCAGCGGCTCGACCAGAGTGCCTGCCGCTTTTTTAAAACGCTGCCGAGTTTTCCACGACCTGATTTGTGTTGCGGCTAAAAAGGCCATTTGCCTTGTGCGGTTAGCAGCAGGGTAGCGATTTCGGCGGTAACGCCAGATCCGCCGGCACCGTGGGTGGTAAAGTCCGCTGCCTGGATGACGACCGGGTGAGCGTCAGCAACCGTTATTTTTAGCGTGACGGCAGGACTTTGAAAAAGCTGTAGATCCTGTAAGTCATCACCGATTGCAGCCAGATTGTTGGCGGGGAATCCTTGCTCGATCAATTCGTGAAGAGCTGCTTCTTTTGACGCGGCACCTTGCACTAGAAAGCGGATCTGAAGTTCCTCGGCCCGGCGTGCAACCATGGGCGAGCTTCGGCCAGTTATGATAGCCACGGGGATGCCCTCAGCCTGCAGGAGTTTCAAGCTAGCGCCGTCTCTAACGTGGAAGTGTTTCGACTCGGTGCCATCGTCCGCATAAGTGATGCGACCGTCTGTTAAAACGCCGTCTACATCAAGAATCAGACCTTGGACGTGGCGGCTAAGTTCCGTTAACTGTGCATCATCCACCGGGCATATCCTTGTTTGGGATCGTTAGGCTTGCAGGAATAAAATGACGTTGTAACCGATCCAAGCGAGTAACATAACGAAGCCTTCAAACCTTGTGATCAGGGCGCGGGAGTTCGCATTTATACCGTAAGCGAACAGTGCCAGCATTACTGTTAGGGCCACCATCATACCAGCGTCGCGCCACAGAATAGTATGGTCAATGGCCACGCCGCCAAGCAGTCCTGGAACCGACAAAACCACCAGGATATTCAGAATATTTGATCCGACGACGTTGCCAATGGCGATATCCGGATGGCCCTTCAGTGCGGAACCCACGGTGGCGGCTAATTCAGGCAGGCTTGTTCCGATGGCGATAATGGTTAGGCCGATAATTAGCTCGCTAACGCCAAGCGTCACCGCAATTTCGGTTGCTGCGCGAACCAATAACTCGGCCGAGGCCAAGAGAACGCCAAGGCCAAATACCAGAAAGAGAGCGGCTTTCAACGTGGAGAGGTCGGGAATGTCCTCCGCCAAGAGGGCATCTTCTTCCGCTTCGCTGGCGGCCATTTCAGTCGCTTGTTTGTGCGAACGGACTAATTGCAGCAGGATCAGAGTCATAGCAGTAAGCAGTAATATGCCATCGAGGGCGCTGAGGTACTCATTGGCTAAAAGCGCAATCGCAGCTGCGGTCGCAAACATCAGCCAGGGCAGTTCTTTGCGTCGAACATTTTTGGAAAAGGTTAGCGGCATCACCATCGCGGTGATGCCTAGCACCAGGCCAATATTGGTGATGTTAGAACCAAGCGCGTTGCCCACAGCCAATAGCGGGGTGCCATCCAAAGCGGAGAAAATGGCGACAAAAATTTCTGGGGCAGAGGTGCCAACGGAGACCACGGTAAGGCCAATAAGGATTTTCGGAACGCCTAGATTTTTTGCTGTTGCGGCAGCGCCATTGAGAAAAATATCGGCACTCCAGACTAAGGCAATAAATCCGGCAATCAGGAGAAGAAGGTTAAACCACATTAAAAGCGCTGTCCTTTTGCCGTCGAAATGCTGCTAGAGCTAAGTAGAGAAGCGGTCACAAAATTCATCGGTTCAATATTAAGCCTGCACTTTAGTCGTATATGAGGAATCCGCCAAGTGATCATCGCGCGGAGACTAACCAAACGTGGACACATCTACACCCGGCGATTGCTGTCTGATGCTCGCCGAAACATTGCTCGCTTAAAAAATGAATGACTGGCGACGACTAGCGTTTGCACTGGGCTTTGGTTGCCACGGTGAAAGAAACGCATGCATATACCCAAGTGGAGTCTGCCGGCATCCACTGATCCTTAGTCGCTTCAACGAGCAGCTGTGCTTGCCGCCCTGGCCTCAGTCCGGAACCGGCCGACGAGCTAGCAAAATCCGGCTTGGCCAAGGATCGTTGGAATAAATGATGTTAGTCTTGCGCGCCACAGGTAGCTTGCAAAAGGCCGCCCCGTCAGCGATCGCAACCAAGCTGAGCAAGCCGCAGTGAATGCAGCCTGTTTAAGGCAAACGAAATCGCGTGCGGCTCTCAGCGTGAGCGCAATCGCGACGCCGGAGAAATAGACAGCTATTGCCGTTGGATAAGGGCTGGATAACAGCTGGATAAGGATGGAACAAATGAGTGATTCGCTTCAGGCGGAAATTGAAGGACGGGTGCAAAAAGCATTTCCCGGCTGTAATGCGGAAGTGAGCGTAGACGGAAACCGCGTTGCGATCGCGGTGCAGAGCGATCAGTTTGCAGAGTTAAATCGAGTCAAGCGACAACAGGCGGTTTATGCATGCATTGAGGATCTAATAGCTGCAGGAACCGTACACGCGGTAACAATCAACGCGGTCGTATAGTTTCAGAGCATGGACAAACTGAGCATAGAAGGCGGTATCCCTCTCTCGGGAGAAATAAATATTTCGGGTGCGAAAAATGCTGCTCTGCCGATTTTAGCTGCCGCTTTACTCACCGAAGAGCCAGTCTTGCTCAAAAATATGCCTCATTTGCAGGATGTGACCACGATGATTCAGTTATTGAATTGTCTGGGGGCGGACGTTGCAGTGACTGAGCGCATGGATGTAGAGGTGTCAGCAGCGCAAATCGACCAGCTTCGCGCACCATACGAACTCGTGAAAACTATGCGCGCTTCGTTTTTGGTTATGGGACCGATGCTGGCGCGTTATGGGGCGGCAGAGGTTTCTTTGCCTGGCGGTTGCGCAATTGGCGCTAGACCCGTAGATCAACACCTCAAAGGATTTACTGCCCTCGGTGCGAGAATAGAAATCCGCGATGGCTATGTATTTGTAAAGGCGCCGGGAGGACTGGTCGGAGGCACGATAAATATGGATCTGGTTACTGTCGGTGGCACCCAGAATCTGATGATGGCCGCCAGTCTCGCCAAGGGTAAAACCATTCTTCACAATGCGGCGCGTGAACCAGAAGTAGTCGACTTAGGAAATTTTTTGAATGCTATGGGCGCGCAGGTTTCCGGGCATGGTTCCGCAACAATAGAAATCGAGGGCGTGCCGAAGCTGATGGGCACCCAATACAGCATCATGCCGGATCGTGTCGAAACGGGAACATATCTGGTTGCCGCGGCGGCCACCGGCGGAAAAATTCGCGTCAATTGCACTGCTCCGGATACGCTTCAGGCAGTGTTAGAAAAATTGCGCTTAGCTGGTGCGGAATTGGTATGTGGAGAGGATTGGATTGAGTTGGATATGCATGGTCGGCGACCGCAGGCCGTAGACATCGAGACGGCGCCCTATCCGGGTTTTCCCACCGATATGCAGTCGCAGTTTATGGCCTTGAATGCCGTAGCAGAAGGAACCGCAGTGGTGCGCGAAACCATCTTTGAAAACCGATTTATGCACGCCCAAGAGATGAACCGGTTGGGCGCTCAGATTGTATTGCGCGGTCCCTCCGAGGCAGTTGTGCATGGCGTCTCCGAACTGCGCGCTGCGCCAGTTATGGCGACGGATTTACGCGCGTCGTTTTCCTTAGTGGTCGCGGCATTGGCTGCCGAGGGAACGACTTTGATAGATCGTATCTACCATATCGATCGCGGTTACGAGACCATCGAAGAGAAGTTACGCCAACTTGGCGCGCGGGTACGGCGGGTTTCTTAGTTTGCGCCGTCGCGTTCTCATACGAAGGGCGTAACAGCTGGTAGAAATAGGTGGGAGTATTCCGCTCGACGATACCCCAACCGCGGATAACGGCGAGGTGCAATTGATAGCTCGTCCGGCACGTTGCTCATAGCCACAATTGGATGATTAGACGGAAGTTAGTATGGGACTGACCATAGCGCTAAATAAGGGACGTATTTTAACGGAGTGTCTGCCTTTGCTGGCACGCTGTGGCGTCACGCCAGACGATGATCCATTTACTTCGCGTAAACTCATATTCAATAGCGAGGCCGGCAACCATCAGATCATTGTTGTCCGCTCTGGCGATGTGCCTACCTATGTTGAACACGGCGTTGCTGATGTCGGTATTACCGGCAAAGACACGATTCTCGAGGTTGGCGATGGCATGAGTTTTTATGAGCGTCTTGATCTGCAAATTGGCTTGTGTCGGATGATGACAGCGGCCCCAGTCGATGCGGCTGACCCCCCCGGTGTGCTTCGTGTCGCGACCAAATTTACGCAGATCGCCCGCGGTCACTTCCAGCAGCAAAATCGCCAGGTCGCTCTGATTAAGTTGGCGGGCGCCATGGAAATAGCGCCTCTGCTTGGCTTGGCGGATTGCATTGTCGATATCGTCGATACCGGAAACACGCTGCGTGCAAACGGCCTAGAGCCTCGCGAAACCATCTGCGATATCAGTACTCGACTGATCGTTAATCGCGCTTCAATGAAAACGAAATTTACCGAGGTAGAAGATTTGATAACCGCGCTCAAATCCGTCATTGGGACAAGCACTAACGGGCAGCTAGGCAATGCCTGAGCAAGCAATTACCAGGCTAGATACAAAGGAGTCAGACTTCGCATCGCGTTTGGATGCATTGCTGCACTGGGATATGTCGGTAGATTCGCAGCTGCATGAGCGAGTCGCAGCGATTATTCAAGCGGTTCGTGAGGAGGGCGACGCGGCATTACTGCGTTTTACCGCGGAATTCGACCGCAACCCTGCGGCGGACGTCGCAGCACTGACGCTCGGCGCGGAGCGGATGCGAGCGGCGTGGGAACAATTGAGCGAAGCCGATAAGCAGGTCCTAGTCACCGCGCGGGATCGTATTCGCACCTTTCATGAGCATCAGCTGGAGTCAACTTGGTCGTTCACTGATGACTTGGATAACGAACTCGGCCAGCTTGTCACGCCGCTCGAGCGGGTGGGTGTTTATGTGCCTGGTGGTCAGGCAGCCTATCCGTCCAGTGTTTTGATGACGCTCATTCCGGCGAAGGTCGCTGGTGTAGATGAGTTGATTGTCACTGTGCCAACGCCGGGTGGTGAAGTGAATATGATGGTACTCGCAGCGTTGCACTTGGCTCAGCCCGATCTGGTTTTATCGATTGGTGGTGCGCAGGCCGTCGCAGCGCTGGCGTACGGCACCGCGAGCGTGCCCAGAGTTGATAAAATTGTTGGGCCCGGTGGTGCTTATGTGGCGACCGCCAAAAAACAAGTTTTTGGCCAAGTTGGTATCGACATGATTGCTGGGCCAAGCGAGGTGCTTATTTTGGCGGATGGCACGACTCCGGTTGAGTGGGCCGTGTTGGATCTGTTTTCTCAAGCCGAGCACGACGCGTCTGCGCAGAGCATCCTCGTTAGTCCGGATTCGGCCTTCTTGGATCGTGTCGCTGCAGATATTGCAAAGCGGTTGGCGACTATGGAGCGTGCGCCAATCATTCGCGAGTCACTTGCTAGGCGAGGTGCGCTGATTCACTGCCGCGATTTGACTGAAGGGGCTGACATTGTGAATCGGATCGCCCCTGAGCATTTGGAGCTTGCGTTAGCTGATGTCGCCGCCTGGCTGCCGAAGATAAGGCACGCAGGCGCTATATTTTGCGGCCCCTATACTGGGGAAACTTTCGCGGACTATATGGCCGGCCCGTCGCATGTATTGCCTACCTTTGGAACCGCAAGATTTGCTTCGCCGCTCGGTGTTTACGATTTTCAGAAGCGCAGTTCGTTGGTGACGTTTAGTCAGACGGGCGCGCAAGCACTGGCGCACTCAACTGAAATGCTGGCTCGGAAGGAAGGGTTGCAGGCGCATGCTGAAGCAGCTCGAGTGCGTGGCGGCAATACTGACTCGGAATAGCGCTTCTCATCAGCGCTTCTGATGAGCACTGATGTGTTTGCTGGCGATGCTAAGAAAGCTTCGGGCCGACCACTTGAACTCGGTGCATGGGGCGATCTAATGAGGCCATAGACTTCAGCCCGACAAGTCTGTGCGACAAGTAGGCGGTTGATTTGGGTTTATGACTTGAGAGCTGGCGGTGCGAGCGCACCCGGATCGGATTCGCCGTTAATGCGTCGCCGACTAAGCGAAGCGTTTTAGTCTGGGTTCGACTTGTTTCTAAACGACGGTCGCAATTCGGCGATAGCAGAAAAAGCGTTCTGCGGCCCGCAGGTAGCCCACAGGCGTTGCATAGGCGTCGGGTGGTAGTGGCCGCGAACTACGCATAAGAATGATTTTTAGAAAGCCCACAATGCAGTGGCGGGATGGATGCTTACGAACTAATGACCGAGACCCCCAAACAACTTTATCTCAGTAAAATTGAACAGGGCGAGTTACAAGTCGATGCAGCTCAGGCCGCAATGATTGAGTCAATCGATGCCCTCTATCACGTGGTGCGGAAACAGGCGGTTGCACGACACAGCAGCTGGTCCGCTTGGCTGCGGGTTCTCTTGGGCCGTTCGCAGCCAGCCCTCGAGGGCCTTTACTTCTGGGGGGGAGTCGGCCGCGGCAAAACCATGCTGATGGATCTGTTCGTGTCCTGTCTATCCGAAGAGCGAGTCGTGCGGATGCACTTTCACCGTTTTATGCGGCGCGTGCATGAGGGCTTGCGGCGGCATGCGGGCGTTGCCAATCCCTTGCGATCCGTAGCCGATGAGTTTGCCTTGGAAGCAGACGTGCTTTGTTTTGATGAGTTCTTTGTCAGCGATATCGGCGATGCGATGATCCTTGCAGAAACGCTCGCGGCACTGTTTGAGCGAAACATAACACTGGTCGCTACTTCGAATGTGGAACCTAAAAATTTGTACGCAAACGGACTGCAGCGTAGCCGGTTTTTGCCCGCGATTGATCTGCTTTATAAACACTGCCAAGTGCATCATGTAATGGATGGTCAGGATTTCCGTTTGCGCACATTGCAGCAAGCCGGACTGTTTCATAGCCCGCTTAACGCGGAGACCGAACAAAAGCTTCGCGGCAGCTTTGCTGCGCTCGTGCCTGCTGGCGCGCAGCAAGGTGGGTTCATGCGGATTGAGGGGCGGGACATCCCGGTTGAGCAATATGGTGATGGCGTAGCCTGGTTTCGATTCGCAGCGCTGTGCGAAGGACCTCGCAGTCAGAACGATTACATCGAGCTTGCGACGCTTTATCACACGGTATTAATCAGCGAAATGCCGCTGTTGAACGGCGATAAGGAGGACGCTGCGCGTCGTTTTATCAGTTTGGTCGATGAATTTTACGACCGCCGGGTTAAATTGATTATCACTGCTGCCGCTGGGATTACAGAACTATATACAGGCACCCGATCGGCATTTGAATTTGATCGTACGCGCAGCCGTCTACTTGAGATGCAATCCACTGAGTACCTTAGCGCTGCTCACCATGCAGTAGATCGGGTCTGACATCAGCGGAAGCGCTGTGTGCCATTACAGTTGGTCAGGTGCCATCCAGCGTTTGAGAATCAGCGCTCTAACACTCGAATACTTTGTTTTGGCACTCGCCATTTTTGACGCGGGAGGCGGTTAAACCAACTGCATTCTGGTTTACAAAGTTTAGTGCCTCCTCTATAGTCCGCGATCCAAAATTTAAGCCCACGCAACCGCAGTGGAGCGTAATAAAAGCGCGACAGGAGACTGGTGGTCTGAAGTTTGGGTTGCCCTTTCGCTGCAATCCATTGTTCGACGCGGGCATGAATGGAAAAGTTAACGCGACAAGGTCCACCCAATAAATTTGGTGGGCTTTGGTTGAAGAGGTAGCGGCGTGGCAACATGCCGGAGTTACCATTCACAATGAGAGCGCAACTGAAAAGTCCTATCGCAACAAAACGATGGGCGTTTTTTCAGAGGACGCGGGTTACAAACGTGAGGCACAAAATGACAACAGTAAGCATGCGAGACCAAGACGTCGTTAGAGCGTGGTGGGTAATCGACGCTGAAGACCAAACGCTTGGGCGCTTGGCGACGGAAGTGGCTCATCGACTTCGTGGCAAGCACAAGCCGGAGTTCACACCGCATGTGGACACTGGTGATTTCATAGTCGTAGTCAACGCTGAGAAAGTGCGCGTAACGGGCAATAAAGAGCAAAACAAAATGTATTGGCGCCATACCGGCTATCCAGGCGGTATTAAAAGCACTAGCGTGGAAAAAATGCGCGCGACTCACCCGGAACGCATGATCGAAATCGCGGTAAAAGGCATGTTGCCCAAGAATTCATTGGGCCGCGCTATGTACAGAAAGTTAAAAGTTTACGCGGGTAGTGAACACCCGCATTCGGCACAACAGCCGCAAGTTTTGGAGTTGCGTAAATCATGATTCAGTACAACTACGGAACCGGCCGCAGAAAAACATCTGCTGCGCGCGTATTTTTGTCCAACGGAACGGGTCAAATCACCGTTAACGCAAAGCCACTAGACGAATTCTTTGGTCGCGAGACCTCGCGAATGGTCGTACGTCAGGCGCTTGAGGCGGCAGATATGACGGAAAAGCTAGACGTTAAAGTGACCGTGAAAGGTGGCGGTAACTCTGGCCAGGCAGGCGCGATTCGCCACGGTATCGCCAGAGCCCTCGTTGACTATGATGAGACGCTACGCGGCCCGCTTCGACAAGCGGGGTTTCTTACTCGCGATGCTCGCGCCGTCGAAAGAAAGAAGGTTGGACTCCGCAAAGCGCGCAAGCGGCCACAATTCTCGAAGCGCTAGGGATAGAGGATACTGGCTACAGCATTCCCCCAAGCTTGGCCTATCGACCAGTTACGCAGAAGCTTCTAGCGGCCTAAGCGCCGTAAGCGCGCCGTTGAAACAAAATCCTAATGGTTACTACTCCACTAATTACTTGCGTGTGTTAAACTCATGCCTGGCCAGAGTCGTAGCTAAGTGATCAGAGCGGCAGGCTACTGTGTCTAAGATGGTTGTTATCGATTTTTAGATAAATCGATAAAAAACCATCATACAGGTCAACAAAAAAGGCCAAAATATCGACGGAAAAGTCGAACAAACCTTTTATAAATGACTCTTTTATAAACGACTCTTTTATAAACGACTAAAGCACTGATCAAAGAAGAGTTGGCGAAAAGCATCGACAAAGTCAAAGCTTAGATCCGCGGGGGATCGTTCAGCCAATCTCAAGACGAATTCAGAACAAATAAGCACAACAACTAGGTTCCTTAGAAAAGGATACTAAATTGCGTTGCGGTTATGAGAAGCGAGCTAGATAGATGTGCCGCGCCGATGATGAGCCCGATATGCTGCCCCCTAAGGCTGAGCACTGACAGCTGAGTAACCGGAAATGGCCAAGCAGGATGCACGATCAGAGAGCGCACCCACAGATAGTGCGCTAGACAGAGAGTGCTTCAAGTGCATGGAAACATCACCTTAGCTGCGTGTTTACCATCAGTTTGAACGGGTCTTAACTAATCAGAATTCTAAACAAATACAGGCTTTACACGCTGCGGCGTTAATTGCTCGCGTAAAGCATAAAGTTTGAAACGGCCGTTGCTTGATCCGTGCTGGATGCCGGCGAAACCGAGCAAAAAGGTATTAACTAACTACAGGAGTACACTGCTTTGAGTAACAGCGATGTGGTGCACGATGCGGCGATGGGCGCAGGTTCAGACGCGGCAGACGAGTCTCAGGTCAGCCAAGACCGACGCTATTTTCTTATCCAGGCTACTGCGGTGGTTGGCGCGGCTGGCGCCGGCGCGGCAGCATGGCCTTTCGTGAAATATTGGACGCCTAGCGCCAAAGCGAAAGCGATGGGCGCGCCGGTTCGAGTTGATATTTCGAAGCTCGCACCAGGTGAGATGCTTAGCCCTATCGTGGCGTGGCGCGGCAAACCAGTCTTTATTGTGCGACGCGATAAAGACCAACTGGCCGCACTTGAAACCGATACCGCGGATTTAGCGGATCCGGATTCTGCCGAGATCGAACAGCAGCCGGACTTTGCGGTTAACGCGTGGCGCTCATCAAATCCCGAATACGGGATATTCCTTGGTATATGCACCCATTTGGGTTGCTCGCCAAAGTACGTCGTAAGCAACAATTTCGAAGCCACCGGACAAGGCGGATTTTTCTGCCCTTGTCACGGATCGAAATTTGATTTGGCAGGCCGTGTGGTGAAGGGCGTTCCCGCCCCGACGAACTTAGAAGTTCCACCATATATTTTTGAATCAGAAACAGTATTACTGATCGGTTAAAGAGAAAATCATATGCAGCAGGCTAATACGAAAACTAATAAGCCCGGCGCACTTGCCGGCATGATGTCTTGGATAGATGCGCGTTTCCCCGCCACTGAAACGTTCGAATATCACATGTCGCGGTACTACGCGCCCAAGAATTTCAACTTCTATTATTACTTCGGCTTCTTGTCGATGTTCGTACTGATCAACCAGTTGGTCACAGGCATCTGGTTGACGATGAATTATGTACCCAGTGAAGCAGGCGCTTTCGCCTCGGTTGAGTTCATCATGCGTGATGTTGAGTACGGATGGCTTCTGCGCTACCTGCACTCCACTGGCGCTTCGTTTTTCTTTATTGTGGTTTATCTCCACATGTACAGAGCGCTTCGTTACGGGTCTTACCGTGGTCCGCGCGAATTGCTTTGGCTGATTGGTATGGCGATATTCCTTGCGCTTATGGCGGAAGGTTTCCTTGGATACCTCTTGCCGTGGGGCAACATGTCTTACTGGGGTGCGCAGGTTATCGTTTCGCTGTTCGGAGCGGTTCCACTGATTGGCCCAGAGTTGATGGAGTGGGTGCGCGGTGATTATCTGATGTCCGGCGCTACGCTTAACCGGTTCTTTGCACTGCACGTGGTAGCAGTGCCGCTCGTCCTTGTTATGCTCGTGTTCGTTCACATTGTTGCTTTGCATCACGTTGGATCAAACAATCCGGACGGAATCGAAATTAAGAAGAATAAGGACGACAGCGGTGTGCCGGTCGATGGCATTCCTTTCCATCCTTACTACACCGTGCATGATATTCACGCGATGGTGGTCTTCCTGTTCATCTTTTGCGCAGTCGTCTTCTTTGCCCCGGAGATGGGCGGGTACTTTCTAGAGCCGCCGAATTTCGAAATGGCCGATCCGCTCAAAACACCTGCTCACATTGCGCCGGTTTGGTACTACACACCGTTTTACTCCATGCTGCGTGCGGCGACGGAGCCACTCTTCGGTATGTCAGCGAAGTTTTGGGGATTGATCATAATGGTAGGTGCCATCGCAATCCCATGTGCATTGCCGTGGTTGGATCGCAGCCCGGTGAAGTCAATCCGATACAAAGGGATTTGGTCCAAAACCATGCTTTGGTTGTTGGTTATCAGCTTCTTTATATTGGGCTATTTGGGCACTCAAGCAGCGACGCCTTTGAATACGATACTGGCGCAGATATTTACCATGACGTATTTCGCGTACTTCATTTTAATGCCGTGGTATACGCGGATTGAAACGACTTTGCCGGAACCGGAGAGGGTAACAACATGATGAAAAAATGGTTATTGCTAGCTGTATTGTGGTTGCCTCTCGCGAGTCATGCTGCGTCAGAGGTGAATTGGCCAATGGATAAATTTGACGGAGATTTGTCCAACCTGCCGAGTCTCCAGAATGGTTTTAAGTTGTATGTAAATATGTGCATTGGCTGCCATAGCCTCAAATTTCAACGCTACGGCCGCACTGCTGACGATCTGGGTATTCCGCGGGATATTGCCTTCGATAACCTGATTTTTACCGGCCAAAAGATCGGTGACTTGATGACAACGTCGATGGACCCGGTGCAGTCTAAAAACTGGTTTGGAGCCACGCCGCCTGATCTCACCATGGTGACCCGCGTGCGCAACCCTGATTGGGTGTACAACTACTTGCGAACCTTTTATGTGGATGAAAACCGGCCGCTAGGAACGAATAACAAAGTGTTTCCAAACGTGGGAATGCCAAATGTGTTCGTGAGCATGCAGGGTTTACAGCGTAATGTATGCATGGACGGAGAAACGGGCGAGGCTTGCAGTCAGCTGACTGTGGATGCGAACTCTGGCGAGTTGACCCCCGAGGCTTTTGACGAAGCCATGTACGACCTAACCAACTTTTTGTACTACGTGAGTGAACCCTCGCGCATGCAGCGAGAAAGCTTGGGTCTTTATGTGCTGCTCTTCCTGATCATTCTCGGATCGCTCACTTATCTTCTGAATCGCGAATACTGGAAAGATATCGAGCACTAGTACCTTCCGAAGAATCGCTTCACCTTATGTATAATGCGATGTTGCTGAGAAATCGGCACATCGCGTTTTGCGTATATGGGCTAATGTTTAGTCTTTCAAAAAAATTACAGGGGATTGATATGAGCGTCGTAACGAAGAGATCATCTATGACGTTATTTTCTGATCCGCGAGACCATTACTCGCATCGAGTACGTCTGGTTCTGGCCGAAAAGGGTGTCACGGTAGACATCATCGATGTTGCCGCTGGCAAGATGAACGAAGACCTCGCAGAAATTAACCCGTATGGCAGTTTGCCAACGCTGGCGGACCGAGACCTGGTCTTATACGAAGCCAATGTCATCATGGAGTACCTCGATGAGCGGTTCCCGCATCCACCTCTGTTGCCGGTATATCCAGTACAGAGAGCGCTTTCGCGTCTTTGGATAAGCCGGGTCGAAAAAGAATGGAGTGGCAAGCTCGATATTTTGATGTTGGGCAAAGGCCGCGAAACGGTGTTAAGTAAGGCGCGCAAAGAATTGCGCGAAAGCATCATTTCTATAGCCCCTATATTTGCTGAAAAGCCGTTTTTTATGAACGAAGAGTTCTCCTTAGTCGACTGTTGTGTTGTGCCAATTTTGTGGCGTCTCAAGTCAGTGGATATTGCTCTTCCAGAACGCTCAACTCGTCCATTGCTTAAATATATGCAAGCGATGTTTGAGCGCGAAGCTTTTCGGGAAAGCTTGACGGAATCCGAAATGGAGATGCAGGAGTGACGCCACGTCGTCCCTATCTGTTGCGGGCGATGTATGAGTGGATAGTGGATAACGGCGAAGTGCCAAATGTGCTTGTCGAGACAGACGTGCCCGGTGTCGTCGTTCCTACTGAGTACATTCGCGACGGGCAAGTAGTACTGAACATATCGCCAGTGGCCGTAAGGGACTTGGTACTAGGCGATGAGTTCGTCATGTGTTGCGGGCGTTTTGCCGGAATCGACCGAGAGCTTACTTTGCCGTTGGAGAGTATTCGTGCCATTTACTGTCGAGATAGTGGCGAGGGGCTGGCGTTCGAGGATGAGTATCCAGTCGAAGCCGAACCGTCAAGGGTGGATGAAGCGGAAGCTCAAACCGGCGACGCCGCGTTGTCGAAGCAGGCTACGCCAGGCAAGGATGAAGTGGCCGCCAATGCGAAACCAGAGGCTTCGGGTAAACCCTCACTAAAACTAGTTTAAGGTTCCGTGAGCCTGGCTGCCAGCCACTGATTGGAATGTTAGTGTTTGGCAGACCGTGTTGCGGGCCTTGACGATGTACTGATGGTTTAGAGGGGCTCGTCGGAGTCAATATAGGCGAACACTTTGACGATTTTCTGAACGCCATAGGTTTTGCTGATCACTTCTACCGCCCGGTCGGCTTGAGCTCTGGTAACGCTACCAAGTAAGAACACCACCCCATTTTCTGTCAAAACCTTAATGCGCAGGCCACGCAACCCTTCGTCCAGGACCAGAGATGTTTTCGCCCTGGTGGTTAGATAGCCATCGTTAGTACGCGCTAGTAGGGTGGTCGGGCCGCCGATCGTCAAGTGATTGTGAACGTTGCCGGGCTCAACTTTATACATACCTTCCGCAACAGTCGTAGCTTGTTTTTTAAGCGCATCACTTGGCACTTGTCCCACGATTAGTATTAGTCCGTCATATGCGGCAACTACCAGATGAGCGCCTTTGTAAGCGTCGTCCGAGCGCCGTATTTCTTTAGCGACCATCACCTCAAGCATATTGTCATCGACAATAGTGCCCATTGTTCGATTGTCGGTATTGCTGGTTACACAACCGCTAAGGCATAGCACGCCAATTAAAAGAAACCGCAACGACACTAACGACATCATCCTTCTGTACATTCGAAAGCATCCTGTATCCAGTTAAACTTTGGCAGATAGTTTGGCTGCGAAATAGCTAGCACGTCAAATCTGGCTGCTGCTTGAGTATAGGCTGTTGTAGAACCTAAAAAGTGTCGAGCAGCGCGACACAGCCTGCGCTGTTTTGTCATCCTAATGGTAGCTTCGGGCCGACCGAACAATATCGATTTTCGAAAGCGAACTTCAACAAAAACCAGGGTCCTCGCAGCAGGCGTCGGAGTCTCCTTAGAAGCTTTGTTTGTTGCAAGCATGATCAAGTCGATCTCGCCCCAGCGGCAGCGATAGTTGCGAGCAACCAGATGTAAGCCACGAGTTCGTAAGTACCAGAGCGCGCAGGTTTCATAGCGATGGCCTTTCGTAGCAGAAGTGTTAGTCACTAGTCGATGGCGGTTGAGATTGAGGCGGCGAACGAAGCGGCATTATGGTTGTCGCCATTGTGCCGTTGGTCCTAACCGTTTTGAGCTTTAGTTTCCGGATCAACTTTCCGTCCGGTTGGTGCTTGATTTGGCCCAGTGCGCCATTGTACGGGAAGCTGGTGTGCGGGCTGGCCGAATCCGTCGCGTCTAACCAGGTCGAGATGCGATAAGCGTCGAAGCCTAATGCATAAAGTTCAGCGATCGGATTGGCCGTGATTGGAAATAGTTGTTGGAGCGTTTTGAAATCCGTATCCGGTTTGGCAAGCAGCGGAATTTCGGTAACGTTAAACCCGGCGAGCTGTTCCAATTGCTGACCCCGCGCGCTTAACGATGTGGCGTAAACAGGAATGCCTTCTGCAAAGTGAAACTGCAGGACCGGGAGCAGCGCGAGGCTCTCCTGATGGTCGGTCAGAGCAACGATCGCATCTAGATCTTTGCGTGCACGCGCTAAAAACTCCAGCGGCTGCTCGATTAGAGCCGCAAGCTTCCGATGCCGTTCTTCGCTTGCTGCGACTTGCATGCTGCGCCCCACCGCGCCGGTAAGTTCTTTGAGGTTGTTAAACGAGGCATTAGTTAGGGCGTACGGCCATTCGCTTGCCATGACACTGTTGGCACGATAAGCCCACCCCTGATTATTCGAAATAATAAGCACATTCTCGTGATTCATCCGCCCCAGCGCTTCGATAAGCGATTTGGCCTCATCTTCGATCGTTGCGCCAAGTTGCATGATTTGGGGAGTGGATTGAGGGTCGACTTTGCGGCCTTGCGTGCCGGATGAGTCCAAGTAATTCAGCAGCAACGTTGGTGTGGCAGTCGTTGCGGCCAGGCTCGCTAACCGTTCTGCGCGCTCTTTTAGAAGCGGACCTACAATTAAATCTGCGCCTGCTTCCAGCGCATCGCCAAATAACTCTGCAATCGGTGCCGACTCAGTATCGTAAAATACAGCCGTGTTAAGCAGCGACGTGACCGTTGGTTGGCGTGCCTGTGCGTTGCGTTTGTTGATTCGTTGGGACCCAGCGGCGCGATCAGTTAGATATGCGGCCAAATAGCCGTCGCGAACCGCCTGACCTGCGTAGCCAAGATCGCCACTTAGCGGTAGCAGTATCGCTAGACGTTTTGGCCGATAGGTCTCAAGGCGCAATAGTTGCTGCGGCGGGTTTTGCGCGGCGGGATGCATGAAGTTTGTTTGCCGCCACGCTAGCCATTGCATCCTTTGCTTAACAGCCGACGGCGTTGCATCAATGCCGTTAAGAACCTCACGCCTGAGCGCCCACCAACTCTCTTGCAGCGGCGTCATAGCGTCACTTTTAGGCAACTCGTCCGTGTTCTTGAGTGCTTGCCAAATTGCCTCATTCTGAGTTTGTTCGCCAGTCTGTTCCTGCACATCGATTAGGTTGTTCGCTGCGCAGACGAAGTCGCGCATGCTGGAACAAATGTCGGCACGCAGCCGCCAGTCGCTCACACCCGGAGAGGAGACCAGTTTGCTTGCTTCAAGTGCTTGCTCGAGGCGACTCTGAGCTAATGCAATCGTGGCTCGGAGGCGGTGGTAAATATTGATTTGATCCCGGTTCAAACGCGTCGGCTCGCGCCAGAATGGATCGAGTCGGGTTAAAGTGTCGTCGGCGAGACCAATGTCATTTTGTGCGACAAATAGTTTTGTGGCGGAGAGCACCAAGTCGGCATAGCGGGAAAAGGCGTTGCTTTGTGAAATGTCCGTAGATAGCGATGCCGCGATTAGCTCCGCTTCGCGCAGATAATCCGCAGCGACCGGCTCGTTAATCCGTACCGTGACAGGCTCTTGGATTTTAACGGCTGGGGCGCTGGTGTTACTTTGGCATGCCTGTAGCAAAATTGTGGCAGCGGCTGTAATAAGGAATGAATTTCTCATGCAAGGCAAACTCTACGTGGTGGCTACGCCGATTGGAAACCTCGAAGACATCAGCAGACGTGCCGCTAATGTCCTTTCAACGGTGCAGATTATCGCCGCCGAGGATACCAGACGAACGCGCGTTCTGTTGCAGCACCTCGGGGTGCAAGACGGTTCTGGTGGTAACCGTGAGCTAGTGAGTTTGCACGAACACAATGAAGACAAAGCCAGTCCCTATTTATTGAAGCGCATGCAAGAAGGCGCCGATGTTGCTTTGGTCTCGGATGCTGGCACGCCACTGATAAACGATCCGGGTTACTTGTTGATTAAGCTTGCGGCGGCAAAAGGTGTACAAACTCTTCCAGTCCCTGGCGCGAGCGCCCTAACTGCCCTGCTCAGTGTCTGCCCTTTGCCGTGTCACCCGTTTCGGTTCATCGGATTCTTACCGACCAAGCGCCAAGCTCGCAAAAAACTTTTGGCTGCTGCAATTGCACAACCGGAGGCGATGATTTTTCTTGAAAGTCCCAAGCGCATACGCGGCACATTGGAGACGATGGCTGAACTGGGTACCCGCCGCGTCATGCTTGGTCGCGAGATGACAAAACAGTATGAAACTTTTTATATCGGTCCCGCAGCGGAAGTCTTGTCACAGCTAGCGGATGCACCGAAAGGCGAGTTTATAGGTCTGCTCGAGGCGCAGGAGATTAGCACCGACCAGGCCGCGGCTGAGTCAGTTTTGCACGCTCTACTGCAAGAGCTCTCACCCTCGCAGGCGGCTCGTCTGGCCGCACAAATCAGTGGCGGAAACAAGCAGGATCTCTATCGCAAAGCGCTGGAGATCCAGGAGTAGAGGTGGCGTTGTCTAGACTTTTGTCGGTTTCTCTACCTATCTCGATTTCAGTTTTAGCGGCTATACAAGTAATACTTGCTTGTGATCTGGCGTTGGTGTCCCTAACCTTCTCCACCAGAGTCAGCTGGGCAATCGCTGGTGAAAGGCTTCGGTCTTTAACGAGAGGAAAGTCCGGGCTCCATAGGGCAGGGTGCCAGGTAACGCCTGGGGGGCGAAAGCCTACGGAAAGTGCAGCAGAGAGTAGACCGCCTCAGCCGAATCGGTTGCGGTAAGGGTGAAACGGTGCGGTAAGAGCGCACCGCGCGCGTGGTAACACGTTGTGGCAAGGTAAACCCCACTTGGAGCAAGGCCAAATAGGAATCCTAAGGCGCGGCCCGCGCTGGATTCGGGTAGGCCGCTTGAGGCTGTTGGTGACGACAGCCCTAGATGAATGATTGTCCTCGACAGAACCCGGCTTACAGGCTGACTCCTATCTTCTACTCCTGTCTAGACTCCGCCGTGATCCCCACATACGGACGCCTAATACGGCATACTTAAAGTAGATTCGAGGTTTTCAAACTATCCCATTATTATCTATAGAATCTTAGTCAACCGGCTCTTTTACACTTAAAAATTGCTTATTTTTCCGAGGCTTATAGGCGTTTCCAGAATACATTTATGCTTGACTCATTCAGTTTACGTCGATAGTGTCGCAAATTGGAAAAAAGTGGAGAAATGTGGGTTTTTGCGTGCGAATGATGAGCCAGGTCGGTTTTGTGTGTCTCGGGGTAGATTGTCCTCGGATGCGAGCGTGAATGGCGGCTGTCGTTTCTGCATTGCATTTCGAACCCATCGTAAAAGGGTATGTTTCGGGGTGTTCAAAGCGCAACCTTAGATGGTAAGGGCCGTATGGCTCTGCCGACTCGCAGTCGTGAGACTGTGATGGTGGCTAGTGCTGGGAATGTCGTTGTCACCATCGATATGCGGGAACACTGTTTGCTTTTGTATCCGTTGCCTGAATGGGAAATTGTGCAGCGTAAGTTAGAAAGCCTTTCTAACATCAATCCGCAAGCACGCTTGCTGCAAAGGTTATTAATCGGTCACGCAACAGACCTAGAGCTGGATGGCTCTGGAAGGCTTTTGCTGCCAGCTATGCTGCGTGACTATGCAAAGCTGCAAAAGAAGCTAGTGCTTCTAGGCCAGGGCAACAAAATTGAAATCTGGTCTGATGAACTCTGGCGTGCACAGATGGAAAGCTGGTTGGATAACGGCAAAGACGAACTGCTTGCCGATGTTTCGGATATCACTGGGCTATCTGTATGACCTCGCGTGTCGACGTGCAGCCTGATCAACCAGTTAAACAGACACGGCACCGCGGCGTTGCCGGTGAACATATTCCGGTCTTGCTGCATGAGACTATGGGCGCCTTGATCGGCAATCCTTCTGGAGTCTACGTTGACGCTACCTTTGGTCGCGGCGGCCACTGTAAGGCGCTCTTAGAACAATTGGCGGCAGATGCTCGCGTTATCGCATTGGACCGAGATCCCAGCGCCGTCGCCGCTGCCAAAGCGCTATCAGCCGGCGATACGCGATTTAATATTGTGCATAACAGCTTCTCCCAGATCCGCGCTGTATTAGAAGCGGAACTAACCACTGCCAGCGTTGATGGCATTCTCATGGATATAGGGGTTTCGTCGCCCCAGCTGGACGACCCGGCTCGGGGCTTTAGTTTCCGCACGGAAGGTCCATTGGATATGCGTATGGATCCTACTTGCGGCCCCAGCGCTGCGGAGTGGCTGAATACTGCGGCGGAAGCAGATATTGCAGAAGTGCTCTTTGTGCATGGCGAAGAGCGCCATGCACGCCGTATCGCGCGCGAGATTGTCGCCCAGCGTCCGCTACACACCACAACAGAATTGGCAGACGTCGTAGCTTCTCTTGCCCCGACTCGCAAAGCGCCATATAAAAAACATCCCGCTACGAAAACTTTTCAAGCCGTTCGAATTTATATCAACGGCGAAAACGAAGAGCTCGCATCTGGCTTAGAACAATCGTTTGGCTGTCTGAAGTTGGGCGGCAGGCTGGCCGTCATCTCTTTTCACTCGCTTGAAGATCGGCATGTTAAGCAGACGTTCCGAGCGTGGAGTCAGCCCCCTGCTTTGCCGCGCAATTTACCGATACGCGCAGACAAAATTGCAGTGAAAGGACGCTTAGTCGGAGGTGCGATCAAAGCTCAGGCGAAAGAGCTGACGTTAAACCCGCGTGCCCGCAGCGCCGTGCTGCGCGTCATTGAGCGAGTCGCCTGATGCTGCAAGCAA
>MDTB01119979.1_pt1 | contig 25167 bp, 19 predicted proteins | sample 811161 | NCBI WGS metagenome assembly MDTB01 (sample SAMN05326650, study PRJNA326480) | marine metagenome | isolation source: seawater | place: Mediterranean Sea | collected 2009
GCCGCCCCGGCACATGCGCCTCGCTGTGGACCGCACTGAAAGCCAACAGCGCCTCGGGCTCAATCAGCGAGCTAAAGAAGGGCACGCCCCCGTCGTCGGCGTCAAAGACATTGTGCATGGTGCGGCAACCGAGCCGGATCGCCGCAGCGATATCATTCGTATTAACGTCATTCAACTTTGGCATGGCTACTCCCTTTCAATCCCCAGTGATCGCGCTGGCTGTGCTCCAGCGCCCGTCCTTGTCGTAGATGGCATATACATCCGATAGCCCCCACTGTCTAACGCTACCAGCGACATATCCTAGTCAATCGATGCGGCGGAAAAATCTTATGTAGAGGAACTATAAAAGCCCTTTTAGTACGTTGGGGCAAGCAAATGGAGGTGGTTTTGCTCAGGTTACTTGTCACAAAATGAATATGGCATTTTCGGCTGGGGGAAGGACGTTTGCAGCGACTTGTCCTGCCGTTTCAAAAAGACTTTCTTTGCACTTTCCGCCATAGGCATTCATGAGTCTTAAAGGCCCCTAGGGGAAAGCATCTATGTATCGATATTCTGTATGCTTAAGATAGAACTAAATTTTATGACATGTTAAACCAGAGGCCAGAGATGGACAAAAAAATACACCTATATCCCTACCCGACGATTTCGATCCAGCCGTTAACCTGCCCGCTCGAGAGGTAAACGGCAAGGTTTTTCACGCTACGATCTCCGGCATGAATCTAGCAACGCAGTTGATCGAAAACGGAACTCCCCTAGACATTGAAAGGGCAGAAAAGGGACGCGTTCGTATTGAAGCCAATGATATGCGCAGAACACCCCAAATTCAGGGTGGCCAAGTCGTTTCTTAATAACTCATTATCTTTAATTTTATTCGACATCCTATGTATATTCTCTGTGATTCGAAATTACAGGGCAATGAACGTTAGGTCTGGTCCTTTGGTGGCCTCCATTCCAAAACGAGAATACGAAAAAATCTACAGCGAAAAAATATGATCCAGTCCGTACAATCCATTGTCCAATCTAAGTTTTTCCAAAACTTTATTTTATTTTTGATTATCCTGGCAGCTGTCGTTGTGGGGATAGAGACAGATAGGGATATCGACCCCAGGTCGTTAGAAATATTACATATCCTCGATGATATAATTCTCTATTTATTTACCTTAGAGGCTGCTTTGAAAATTTTAGCAGAGGGAAAAAAGCCGTGGCGCTATTTCCAAAGCGGCTGGAATCTGTTCGACTTTGCGATCGTAGCTGTCTGCTATCTACCTGCTACCGGCTCTTTTGTCACGGTGCTGAGGTTATTTCGCTTATTTCGAGCGATCCGTCTCATTAGTGTGATTCCAAAATTACAAATACTAGTGGGGGCCTTACTGAAATCCATCCCTTCAATGTTCTACATCAGCATCTTACTTTCTCTCTTCTTCTATATATATGCCGTGATGGGTGTGATGCTATTTGGAGACAATGACCCACTTCACTTCGGTGATTTGGGCGTTTCTCTACTTACCCTTTTCCGCGTGGTGACCTTAGAAGACTGGACAGATGTGATGTATCTTCAGATGTATGGGTCGGACATTTACCAAGGCTTTAACCAATCTATCGAAGGCATGGACATCGTACCAAAGGCGCAGCCCATGGTGGGTATCCTTTATTTTGTTTCCTTCGTTCTCTTTGGGACAATGATCATGTTGAACCTCGTCATCGGAGTGATCATCAACTCAATGGACGAGGCGCATAAAGAGGTGGATCGAACGAGTAAAGAGAACGCTGAGACCATTCAAGATATGAAGGCAAAGCTAAAAGAAATATCGGATAAATTGGATACGTTGTAGGAGTTCTAGTGCCCCTACAAACCAAACTTTATATTGGCTTGCAGGAAAAAAGATACTAACATCGACACTAACAATCAGGTCAGCGCTTAAGGATACCTCCGTTAACATCAATCGTAGTACCGGTAATATAATCGGCCATTGGTGAAGCCAGAAATAGTGCCGCGTAAGCTATTTCCTCCGGTTCACCCAAACGCCCCAGCGGAATCATCGCCGTCACTTCTTTCCGCTGATCAGGACTCAATAATTCAGGATCGGCGTCTATTTGACCAGGTGAAATAGCGTTGACCGTGATACCATGGGGAGCCAAGTCGCGGGCCAGCGTCTTAGTCATCGCAGCTAAACCACCTTTCGAAGCGGTGTAGTGTACGCCACCTGAAACCCCACCAGTCTGGGCGCTGACCGAAGTGATATTCACGATCCGTCCGTCTTGCTGGCGTTCCATTACCGCTGATGCAGCCCGACTGCATAGATACGCTCCAGTCAAATTGGCTCCAATAACTCGATCCCATGCTGCGGGTTCGATCTGGTCTAAGGGACCAAAGTCAATCAGCCCCGCATTATTGATCAACACATCGAGACGCCCCCACTTAGCAACTACGCGCTCTACCGCATGATCGACTTCAGAAGCAACCGCAACATCGGTAGGTAATACCAAAGCCTTGCCACCCAATTCATTCACCTCGTCGGCGACCTCTTTCAACTGTTCCACAGTCCGCGAAACCAGAGCTACTTTTGCCCCTACCCGTGCAAAGACCAACGCGATCGCTCGACCAATCCCACGACTAGCACCAGTAACGAAGACAACTCGATCAGAAAAACTTAGCAGCGTTTCAAAATAATTTTTATCTACCATAGATTACTCACTCCTTACAATCATCACTTTCCGGCCGCAACCCGGGTATTTCCATATAACGCCCGTTGTCTTGACAAGAAATCTGACCGCCATCAACTATCAGATCTTGCCCAGTCACAAAGCTGGCATCGTCCGAAAGAAGAAAAGCACAGACCGCAGCGATTTCCTCGGGCTGTCCATATCGGTTCATCGGAATCTGTTTTCGATAAGCAGAACTGAAAAGTGGCTCCTCAATCTCCGGTGCCGCCGAGGTTGAAACCACCCCCGGAGAAACCGCATTAACGCGAATCTGGTCAGAGGCGAACTCTCCGGCTGCCGTGCGAACTAAACCCAATAGAGCGGCCTTTGAAGCATCGTATGCGGCGTTATTAACGCTGGAACGGTGAGCATTACGACTGGCGGTGCAGACGATCGCTCCGCCTCCGACTCGAGCCATCTTTGGTACCAGCGCCCGCATAAAGGCAAAGGGCGAAGAAACATTGACTGCAAAGTTCAAATTCCAGATCTCATCACTCATCTCGACAATCGAGGCTCCAGGCCAAACCCCAGCGTTGAGTGCGAGACGAGTGGGTACTCCGTGTATTCGAATCAACTCGTCCAGAAATCTTGTAGTCGATTCGAACTGCGCCAAATCAAAGCCGTAGGGCACGATCTCTTCGTGCTGGGCAGACAGCGAATCCAGGTCTTCCGCCGAACGATCTAATGCGAGAACTCTTAACCCATCGCGTACGAGGCGGTTCACGATCGCCGCACCGATGGCACCTGCAGCCCCCGTCACTAACGCCAGAGGTCGGTCATCATTGCTCATATTGAAATCCGAGTGCTGAGACTGGGCAGGAAGCAATGAGTGAACACCGAGGTGTTGATCGAAAACCTATTTCTTGATGACATCTTCGAATTCCTGGAAAATTTCAATGCTGATTCCGTCGGGATCTAACCCATACATAGCACGAGCAACAGCAATCCCATCGCGTTCAACGTCAACCGGCGGATTGATAGCACCATATCCTGCATCCCCCAATAGTTTATAGACTGCGTCTACATCATCCACTTCAAAAGCCAGATGTGAGGAACCGATAAAGGGATTATCGAGTTCGCGCTTTCGCCCTACGGGGTTTTTATACTCAACAAGTTCGAGAATGAAATCATTAATTGGATGGCGCAAGATCGCGACTTTCAACACCACGTTGTCGTGACCGAGCATCCGATCGTAGGACGGTAAGTCTTTGCGCTCGGAGACACGTACTAGTTCAAGACCGAGCAGATCGCGGTAGAATGTAACTGAACGCTCCGCATCAGAGACAGTGAAACCGTGGTGATGGCATTTGACTACGGGCATCGCTTTGCTCCAGTAACAGGGGTTAAAGTATTTTTAGACTTGCACCACGTCGCCGGTCTCTTGCGCATGGCGAGCTGCAGCACAAATAGCCACAGCTTCGATCATATCGGCAGTTATAGACGGTGACTTTCGTGTCGCTACCATATCTCTGACAATACGTAAGATCTGCGCCGCACCAAAGGGAAAATCCCAGTCACTCATCGGCGGCGAATGGATCGCGCCATTAGGGCCATACGCACTAGCGTGAAAAGCGCAGTGCCACACTGCACCTACATCGCAATTCAGCGTTACTCCCCGACGAGGCCGGTCCTCGCGATCGCCATAGCTTAAATGAACTGTATGCAAATCCGTATCGCCCATTGCCCGTACGCTTTCGACGCCATCGCCGAAGATGGCGATGGCCAAACTTACCGCATGAACATGTCCTGCCATGGCGGTACCCCCACCCTGAATCGTACCAAACTGCAACTCTCCCACTTCATCCAAACGCCGGGCAAAACGCGTCGCAACGTGCAACACACGCAGGATCGAAACTGAAGCCATTGGAGCCTGATGCTCAGCAGCTAGCCCAACTAATTGCTGAGCATCAGCCACTGTCAGAGCCAGCGGCTTATCAATAAATGTAGCTACGCCTTTCGACAAACCAGGACGGGCTAACTCGAGATGATCTGATCCATCACCGTTACAATCGGCAATGAAAACCAGATCGACTCCATCGCTTACCTGGGAAAAATCATCGCACACCATCGGCGGATCGTCGAAAACCTGAGCCAAGCACTCAGCCGCCGCGCGATCTTCGTCCCAGACTCTGGCCAATTCAAAACCATCTACAAAGTCGACAGAAATCTGCCGAGGATCGCTGTAGTTAGTATAGAAGTAAAAATGGGCGCCTCCATGCTGCCACGAGTAAGTGGCCTCTTGACCAATTGGCAACGGATGCTGCAAGCGCAATGGATCGTGGCGGGCACATAGGGCAGAGAAATAAGCCCCATGCGTATCGCAGCGGATTAAGCCTACGCGTATAGGTCTGTTCATCGCTCTCCAATAGACACTGAAGAAATTCAATTCGTTAAAACGCAGATGAGACCATCTGCGCAGTTCTAAGTATGCTAATTACGGCCGTTATTGACTGGAAAGTGAATCATTTCACCTGCGTAACAGCACAATAAGAAAAATAAAATTGTAATCATCATTCCCTTTTGAGCCCATAGGGTTGAGATAGTCGATAATGTAAATATATTTTGAGTTGAGATACAGAAGCACGCCCGATATTTGTTCCCTACGAAATAAAAAGGAGCAGGAATGTTAGTGAATTGCACGTTATCTTCAATGGCCGTCGCCTCCTTGCTGTTTCTATCCACACTCACATCTTGCAGTGAAGACTCTACAGATCTCGTGTTTGACCCGACCAATGATGAAGTTACCGACGAAAGTAAAATTCGTTTCACCAAGTCTGCAAATTCTGATTGGCAACTTGCAGAAAACCAAGATAGAATAACTTCAAACGTGTGGTTGACACGTAGGAGTCAAGGTCTGCTCTTTAATGCAAAAGTTGAGAGTGAGCATAATGGATCAGGACCTAAGGGAACAAAGTGGTTTCTCGGCAGCCTTGAAGATTACTCCGAAGAGCAATTGCGTTCACTTGAATTCGTCTCTATGAAGAGCGCCTCTAATTCGAGGATGAGAGATGCTCCAGGCAAGACATTTATAGTTCATCTTGTCGAAGATGACATTTTCATCGAATTGTTGTTTCATTCATGGGGGAACAAATCGGAAGGCGGAGGCTTTTCGTACTCACGAACCAAAGTTAAAGAATAGCCGAAAGTATTTTATCCTGTAGGTCTCAACTTAGTGACTAAGGCTGATCATCAAATCAACTTTTTAAGTCTAACCAAGACGCAAGCCATGCTGCGATACCGAAATTTAGCACCAGATGAGTAAAATAGAGTGGGTGATATGTATAGCGTAACACATCGCGAGTAGCCGGTGCGACTTCTTCTCCAAACTTTTGTGTATCCCGCAATCAAGAATTGGCGAAAGTATATTTTTTCTACGATATTTCGGCGAATTGAGAAGTTCCTAACAAACTCTTTCAGGAGGCTCTTCCGTGCGCAACCTACAGATTATCGCAGCTGTTTTTTTGTTAATGATTACTGTCAGTTCATCTGGCGCTGATGATCATGGAGATGCTCAGAAGGCACCAAGCTGGATAATGGCTTATCCCGAACATGCCAGAGAGCAAGCTGCAGGTTGGAGTAAAGCCCTTAATTCACCTGGTGCAATACCACCAAAATATCGGCAACTCATCGCCTTAGCGGTTGCTGCTCAGGTTCCCTGTGATTATTGCACATTTATCAGTCGGTCCTTTGCTACCGAACTTTACGGCGCTACCGATGCAGAAATGTCAGAGGCCATCGCACTAGCTGCAAGCATACGTCATTGGAGTACTATATTGGCAGGTAACCAGATAGATGAAGAAAGTTTTCAAGCAGAAGTGCGTAGTATGATAGAAAAAAGCAAGGCACAAAGTGAAGCGAGTAAAACTGAGTAATAGGTTCAATTCCTAGTGGAAAACACTAAGAATATGTAATTTTCAACGTGACGAACCACAAGTTTTTTCAAATAATTTCCAGCTGCTATGTGATTGTAAGGAGACCGCTTTATGGCCTAACATAAAGCGGTCTCTAATTAATGAGCTTTTTCACCACGTTGTTAGCTATTTGTTAAACGGAGTAAACAGATTAGATCCGGCATCTGCCAATCGAAGCATTGAGCCTTGGTCCTATGCCTTCAAACTCTTTTGTCAAAGAGAATGCGACGTAAACGCTATTCTGGAGTCATTTTCACCGCATGACAATTCCAGGACAAAAATGGATATTTGGTAGACATAGCAACATCCCAAGACTCTCCCGTCTTCACCTGCAAAACACGAATTACACCGGCGTGTGTAACTAGGATAGTATGTTCACATGGACGCTCTGCAGTTAAAAAATTCACAATCCGTGTAGAAAATTGGTCGATTGATTCTCCACCAGGAGGAGCTTCCGTCAACCAGTTATTACACCAAGCCCGCCAACGTACGTGATCAGTTTCGTCAATCTCATCGTAACTTAGACCGTCCCAATCTCCGAAATTCATCTCTCGCAGCTGAGGGCTCAACTTCACCATGCATCCCCAAAAATCAGCCAAATCCTCCGCTAAACGCGAGCATCTTGGCAAATCCGAGCTTATGATTCGAACAGGAACAAATGGTGCGTTGCCTGAAGCTTGCAACATAGAATCTTCAGGCGGCACAGTGCAAGGACGGTGGGTCTGACCAATGCAAAGCCCTTGACGGTCGATAGGTGGATGCCTGAGCGTCCAAATATTCATACCGAAACCATCACAAACAGAATACCCAACTCCGAAAGCTGTTGCAGAGCGCCCATAAAGTCACCTGTGAGTCCACCCGCCCGACGCTGAACGTAAACACCGAATACTAAACCCACCACTACCATTGCGACAACACATCCCGTAATAATCATCGGTTCAACACCGGCAATGAAACCTCCCCCGATGATTATAGCCACCCAAAACACAGCAATGATTGCTTGCAAACGGCCCGAACGAGCAACATCACGAGACTTGGATTCGGGGTCTTCACGACGGACATACGGCTGAATTCCTAACTGGACAACGGGTAGCGCACGGGACAAAGATTGGCCCAAAATAAATGCCGTCGGCGCCATATCACCGAGGTCTACTAACAAGCTGATCTTGAGCATCAGTGCCAAAATTAGCGCCAGCGCACCAAAGGCACCGATTCGACTATCTTTTAAGATTCGGAGTAGGTTGTTTCGGTCGTATGCTCCCCCTAGCGCATCTATAGAATCTGACAAACCATCTTCATGAAAACCACCAGTGACCACCACTCCAATTATAACAGCAATGATAGCGCGCGTTGGATCTGAGTAATCATTTAATGCTAGCCACACGATAGTTTGTAAAACACCTATTAACGCACCTACGAATGGGAACCAGATCGAAATCCACTCCCAGGTTTTAGGGGGATAGGGGAAACCCCCTACGGGTATACGAGTCAAAAAGGTAAATGATGCTCGTAAAGCATGAAGCCAGACCGGCATTATTGATCTCGTTCTGGAACAGCGGCTTCTTCAAACGTAGCCATTTGGTTGTGTAATGATACAGCTGCTTCCACCAACGGAAATGTAGCGAGAGCTCCGCTACCCTCACCCAGCCTAAGTCCTGCATCCACTAAAGGTTTGGCACCCAGTGATTCTAAAATACCGGCGTGTCCCGGTTCTGCCGAGCGATGACCAAACCACATGTGAGCACGAATCCGCGGATCATGTCTAACTGCCACAAGAGCTGCACTGCTGACAATAAAACCATCAACCAATATGGCTATTCCTTGCTCCGCCGCTCTACCCATAGCACCTACGATGGCGGCAATTTCACGACCACCCAGACAGCGTAAAACTTCCATCGCTGAATTGACACCGTTTGTACGATCCAACGCCTTTTGCACCTTGGCCCGCTTGTCATTGAGAGCATTGCCAGTAAGACCCGTACCTGGGCCAACCGTATCTTTGGCGCTTAGGCCTAGCAAACGCGAGCTGATGGCCGATGCTGGAGTAGTATTTCCAATACCCATTTCGCCAAATATCACTACACGAGTATTCACATCAATTGAATCAATAGTATCGGCACCCGCCTCCAGTGCTCCGGCCAAAGCGGTTGAATCCATAGCATCTGAGTTAACCAAATCCCCAGCAGTTCCACCTACATCTACGCGATTCCAATAAATTCCGGGTCCGGTTTCGGGAATTGGGTATCTCTCTGCACCCACATCGACGACGTGAAGAGGTATCCCGTTCAAACGGGCCAATACAGATGCTGCCGCACCTCCCATCGCAAGATTTATGATCATCATCGGGGTCACTTCCCGAGGATACGCACTCACTCCTAAGTGTGATACCGGATGATCTGCAGCAAACACAATGGCCGATGCAGGACCAGCCTGCGGTCGTCGAGTTTGTTGAACGTCCGCCAACCACACTGCTACATCTTCAAGTAATCCCAATGCACCGGCAGGCTTGGTTAGTTTAACTTGACGTTCTAAAGCGGCTTCTCGAAATACATTGCTACGCTTGGGAATAATCCACTTCATTATCAATTCTTTAGGTATTTGTTAAGTTTGGTACACTAAGAGCAATACTTCACTTAATACATACACCTATGCTTATATGTCACAGTAGACTGAAAACCCTTTGACATTTAAGCACAGTATTCGACATTTTTAATATGCGAAAATCTGACAAGAAAATTGAAAATACGCTAATTGCAGCACTTACAAAAGCATGTGAAGCAGCACTTGAAGAATTCGATGGCTTTCAATGGCTAACTCATTTTGCTAATTACTCATATTTTCCAGACAGTCTAACTATCGTATGTGTTTTTGATACAAGTGAAAACCTCGAAAAGATGTATCAAAAAGACAATGGAGATGCGTTTAGAGATATGATAATATCAGAGCTTAAATCTGTTAATATCAAAGTTAAAGAAACTAGCAAACATGTGAAATTTGATACTGAAGAAGAGTGTAAAAAAGAAAATGATGGGAAATGGCATGAGCGATTTAAATAACAGCATGCCTAACAAATACCTTTTGCATTAGCCAAGATACAACGACCTTGCTAAGAGCCTGGTCTCTCTGTTCAGTATAACGAAAGATGAAAATCTCAGATCTAAGCCATAATTAGATAATTAATCGCTTAAAAATACAGGATTTGGCTAAAAATAATTATAGAATAAATGCTGTAGTACTTTAATGACTTATAACCGGGTATGTAAGTATGATTAATGAAACCAAAACCTTCGCAAAACCAAAGATTACAAGCTTAGAAAAATTTGTAAAATTGGCGGATTACTCTCTCATGGAGACCCTACGTGCCGACCCAGACAGCACGCATGATGGTAATGATCATCGGCCGCGCCAAGTCTTTTCAGGGCATTTTGTCCCAGTTACCCCAACGCCTCTTGAAGCACCGAAATACGTTTCCCATAGCAGCCGCTTTTTCGCAGAATTAGGATTAAGCGATGAGTTAGCACTAGATGAATCCTTCCAACAAATTTTTTCTGGTGATCTATCGACCGTGATTGATCCCATGCGTTCTTTCGGATGGGCAACCGGGTATGCACTTTCTATTTATGGCACTGAATACACCCATCAATGTCCATTTCAAACGGGCAATGGTTATGGAGATGGACGTGCAATATCCATTTTTGAAGGCATTTTTAACGGCAAACGCTGGGAGATGCAGCTAAAAGGGGGCGGTCCGACGCCCTATTGTCGTGGCGCAGATGGTCGTGCCGTCCTTCGTTCGAGTGTGCGAGAGTTTTTAGCGCAAGAATACATGCATGCTTTAGGCGTACCGACTTCGCGGTCGCTAACGCTTTATGTCTCCCAAACGGAGACCGTTAGTCGCCCTTGGTACACTGAAGACTCCAAAAATTTCGATCCAGATATCTTAGTCGATAACCCAGTGGCTATATCAACGCGTGTTGCCCCTTCCTTTTTGCGTGTGGGCCAGTTAGAATTATTTGCCCGCCGCACTCGCGGTGATGCGCATTCAAACTCGTTAGAAGAGCTACGCATGATAGTCGCTCATCTAATTGAGCGAGAATACCCAAGTGAAATAGATCAAAGTCTAAGTTTTACTGATCAAATCGTAGAATTAGCCAAGATCTTCAGTAAACGCCTAACGTCACTCATCGCAAACTGGCTTCGAGTAGGATACTGTCAGGGCAATTTCAACAGTGATAATTGTCCGGCAGGCGGCTATACCCTCGACTACGGACCATTTGGCTTCTGTGAAGTTTTTGATCCTAAATTTCAGCCTTGGACTGGGGGCGGCAACCATTTTTCTTTTTTTAATCAACCTCGCGCCGCAGAAACTAATTACCACATGTTTTGTGCGGCCGTGAGGCCTCTATTAGCGGAAGATACCGCCGCGCTGGAACGCTTGGACAGCTTCAGACAAGGCTTTGCGGAAAACATGCAACAACAGCTACAAACCATGTGGGCCGCGAAACTCGGCCTAGCTGAGTTCAACCCACAACTGTTCAATCAATTGATCCAGTTGATGTCTCAATCAGAGGTAGATTACACCATCTTCTTCCGTGAGCTATCTAATATACCAGATGATATCGTGGCATTGACAAAAAGCTTCTATGTAGACAAATCAACTCAACTCAATGAAGAGTGGCAAAACTGGCTAATAGCTTGGCGTAAACTTGTGATTCAAGATGAAAATCAGGAAGAGGTCTCCATGAAGATGAAACAAGTTAACCCAAAGTTTACTTGGCGAGAATGGTTAATTGTTCCCGCTTACGAACGGGCACAGCAGGGAGACTACAGCCTGGTAAAAGAGCTGCAAGAAGTCTTTAGCCACCCGTATGAAGAACAGTCGCAGGCCATCGAAGAAAAATATTATCGATTAAAGCCAGAAGCGTTTTTTAACGCCGGCGGCGTTTCTCATTACAGCTGCTCGTCTTGACTCCATACGTTGCGGAGCAACGTATGGAGTCCAATAATTAGCCGTTTCCTTTTTCAATCAGGCCTTGAACAAGGCGTGCATGATTGTATAGTTCAAAAAAAAATGATTTAATACTGGACTACCATCTTTTTATTGCTGCTGCCTTTACAGTCTATTGCCGCAGAAGATCCTAATGGCATCTTTTGGGAAGCCTTGGACCAAGCCCTCTCGAAGGGACGTAAAAAACAGCAGGTTACTTTAGTCTTTGCTCAAACAAAAGGATGTGGGCCATGCCGTCTGATGAAGACTACAGTTTTCCCACGAGTGCGCTCGCTTTTGCAGCAACTAGTGCTAGCTGAAATAGACTTTAGCGACCACTCAACTCGTCTAAAAATTAACAACTTGGAGCTTTCTCCATTTGAGTGGGCACGCCACTTTGGCTTAAATGCTACACCTAGCTTCGCTCTCGTAGACTACCAGGGGAAACATATCATTAGCCAGACAGGCCAGCTCGACGTAAAAAAATTCAGCTTATTGTTGGCCTACGTAAGCACGGAGGCATACCGCCACGGAAGCTTCCAGGACTACTTAAATTCAATGCATCATTTTAGCATATCGGAATCCAGCAATACACCCACGCAGTAAGCTATATCAAATTCGACTTTAACTGCTGCATTGAGAAAGATATTTCCACGATGAAATTCATGTATTTCATATTTATTTTGCTGGTGCAGCCTTTGCTCTTACACATGACCGCGTACCCTTCTTTAGCAGACGCCGTCATCAAAGGCCAAGTACGTGCGAACAACGAGCCCCTACCTTTCGCTATTGTGGGTGTTAAGGGGACTACATACGGCACACAAGCCGACATAGATGGCGTATTCTCCATAAGAAACTTGCCGCCCGGAGAGTACACTTTTATTGCCTCATCAATGGGCTTTCGAAGTCAGGAAATTGGCGGATATGTGGTGGTAGACAGCGTACTGACATTGAATTTCAGCCTAAAACAGAGCGCCATTGAGATAGATGGCGTAGCTGTAACAGGCACCTTGATGCGCAGCTTTGTAAAAGATTCGCCCACTAAGATCAGCGTTGTCTCACCAGCTTATCTGGAAAAGATACCGACGGTCAACGTTATGGACGTCATTCAAAATGTTAACGGATTATACCAGCAAATAGACTGTGGCGTGTGCGGCACAAATAATATCCGAATAAATGGCGTAGACGGTCCCTATACCGCTGTGCTCATAGACGGCATGCCAATTATGAGCAGTTTGGCTTCCGTTTACGGACTCAACGGCATAAGCCCATCTATGATTCAACAAGTCGAAGTAATTAAAGGTCCAATGTCGACACTCTATGGAAGTGAAGCTATGGGTGGAGTCATCAACATAATTACCAAGTCGCCACAAACAGCACCCCCCTTGACGATTAACGTTTTTCGCACGACCCATGGTGAAAATGCCCTTGACGCCGGTGGAGCAAAACAGTGGGATCAGTGGTCAACACTAGCATCTGCTACCCTGTTCCACAACGACCAATACTACGACGAAAACGACGATAACTTTGCCGACCTCACATTGGCCACTCGCGGATCATTCTTCGTGCGCACTGCTAGGCGCGATCCTTCGGGACGCCCGCAGCTAGAACTATCGACCCGTTATTATTACGAAAATCGAATCGGTGGTACTGGTGATTATGTAAAAAATTATTCCGATGCGTTGCGGGGTTCTGATTTGATTTATGGAGAGTCTATCTCAACCCATCGCATCGAAATGATCGGCATGCTAAACCTGAAGCCTGAAACCGGTGCCCGATTAGATGCGTCACTCAATCTTCACGACCAAGACAGTTTCTATGGGGCCGATAGTTATTCGGCACACCAATCTACCGCCTTTATGCAGCTTCTATGGCCAATGCGTATTAGCGGGCGACAGACGCTCTTGTTGGGATCTGCGTTGCGAGGTCAACGCTATGACGACAATACAAGTGCAACTGGCCTCAAGAATGCAGCTGGAACTACACTTAAAAACCTTCCAGACAATCGATGGATTCCAAGCCTATTTGCCCAGCACGAGTGGCTTACCTCCGAATCCGTGCGACTCAATACCGGAATGCGTATAGATTACCAGAACGATCACGGCTGGATACCGTCTCCTAGTGCAAGTTTGAAGATCAGCACTGGTGATGCCACGACTCTACGCCTTAATGCTGGTACTGGTTTCCGAATTGTGAATCTTTTCACTGAAGACCACGCCGCCTATTCTGGTAGCCGTACGACTGTTTTGCTGGAAGACTTAGATCCGGAACGCTCGTTCAACGGAACGATGAGCGTACAACATATTTTTGACATCAACAGCAACCCACTAACAGTGGATTTAGAAGGGTTTTATACGTATTTCACCAATAAAATAGAGCCGGACTACAGCCGTCCCAACCAAATAGTTTATGCTAATTTACAAGGCTCTTCTACTACGCGAGGCGGATCATTAACCCTGAGTCAATCACTGACGGCCATGCCCCTTACGTATACCGTCGGAGCCACATTGATGGACGTCTTCATAAAAGAGGATGGCACCTCTCAACCCCTAGAATTTGCGCCAGACTACCAAGGGGTAGTCAATGCTGTTTATCGACTCCCCGTGGATATGCGTTTAGACTTCACGATGAATCTTACCGGTCCGATGAAACTTCCAGAATATGCGCCTCCCTTCGAACGCGATCCGATATCTCCGCGCTTCGCAATACATAACATGCAGTTAACAAAAGATATTGAACTCAGCACCGGATCTCTCTTACAGCCCTACATAGCCGTAGAAAACATCACCAATTACACACAGGATTCACCGCTAGTCGCCCCAGAAAACCCCTTTGGCGAACGTTTCGATACGGCCTATGTCTACGGCCCCATTCACGGTCGAAGTTTAGGGCTTGGGTTTCGTTGGTTTCAACGTTAGCTCGAATGAAGCACGATACGCGTAGCCCTATCTGCTCCCATTTATAATTGCGCTATTCGCAGGTTTTGGCAGCACACTTCTAACGGGAAAGTAGTTGGGGTTAAACTCATTGCCAAAGAGTGCTATCTAATACGTTGGACTATTGACTTAGTTCGTGATAGGCACTTAAGGATTTGTCGTATAAATATTTCAATTATATATTTTTCTGCTGCGCCTAAATTGCCTTTAGCAAGGCGCATCGTATGATTTTTTCAAATTGATTTTGACTCTTGCTAATAAAATGGGTGCCTCATTTATGAACACGCACTCCCCTGCACGCGTGAAACTATCCAGATATCTCTTTCTATATCTGCTGTTCGCCTTGTCCGCTTCGCCTGTATACGCTCAAGACGTCGGTCGACTTGTCGGCACAGTGACCGACGATGATTCAGGTGAGAGTTTACCCGGCGTCAGTGTGCTGCTGGAAGAGACGGGCTGGGGCACCAGCACCGACCTGGAGGGTCAGTTTGTGATCCAAGCCATTAAACCGGGAACCTATACCCTGCAGGCTAGCATCATCGGTTACAAATCCTATAAAAGTAGCGTTGAAATACGCGCAGGTCAGGACACGAGAATAGATTTCCACTTACACCCCAGCCCAATACACCTAGGCGAGGTGCTAGTACAGTCCGAACGGGCCTATTCAGCGGCCTCTTCGCGCTCGGTGCGCACATTTGACTTGGAAATTCGGCCCAGTCGCACCGCACAGCATATGTTGGAAATGGCACCGGGGCTTATCATCGCACAACACGCTGGGGGTGGTAAGGCCGAGCAAATTTTCCTGCGCGGGTTTGACGCCGACCACGGCACAGACGTGGCCATTGACGTGGATGGCCTCCCGGTCAATATGGTTTCACACGGCCACGGCCAAGGGTATGCAGACCTACATTTCATCATCCCTGACATAATTGAGCGAGTTGATGTTTTTAAGGGACCTTACTTTGCTCAATATGGCAACTTGGCCACGGCCGGCGCCGTCAGTTTTCGAACGCGCGACCATCTGGAACACAACGAGATTCGTTTTACGGGTGGTAGCTTCGGCACCGCTAATTACACCATGCTGTATCAGTTACCAATGGCTGACATCGGCGAAACGGCCTACTTTGCCGGCAACTATTACCAGAGCAATGGCCCCTTCGACAGCCCGCAAAACCTGCAGCGCTTCAACGTATTCTCCAAAGTCCACACGCACCTTTCAGCCCGTTCTACGCTGACGTTGGACCTGGGCGCTTTCAGTTCGGCTTGGGACGCTTCGGGACAGCTCCCTACACGCGCTATAGCGAGCGGTCTGATCGGCCGCTGGGGAGCCATTGACGACTTTGAGGGCGGCACGACGGGTCGGCGTAACCTCAACCTGACCTTCCGTTCCAAAGGGCGTAACAATAGCGACTTTACCGCACAGGCTTACTTCAGCCGCTATGATTTCAAACTGTTTTCAAACTTCACCTTCTTTCTCGAAGATCCGATCAACGGCGACATGATCGAACAGATCGACGATCGCCAACTCTTCGGATTCAAGAGCGACTACTCGTTTTACCACAACGTGGGATCGTTCCTAGCTCGAGCCACCTTGGGCGGCGGCATGCGCAGCGACGACACCGACGTGGGTCTGTGGAAAAACACCGTCCGCGAGAGAGAGCACGCGCTAGTCGATTCGCGGGTATTAGAGCGCAATTACTCGCTATGGGGCCGCGAGGAGATCTTTCTCAACCCGCAATGGCAGCTGATGCTGGGCCTGCGTGCCGATTACTTCACGTTCAACGTAGAAGATCGGCTCGTTGGCTTGCCCGCCGATCTCCCACACGCTTCGGGATATGCCCAAGATCGAATTCTCAGTCCTAAAGCCACGCTGGTCTATAGCCCAACACGCTCGCTAGATTTTTTCTTCAATGCCGGTTCGGGCTTTCACTCCAACGATGCGCGCAACGCGGTGATCGATCAGCGAGTGGGTGAACTGCAGCGCTCATTAACGGCACAGGGCCGCAGCCGCGATGAAATCCTCGACGCCCTTGCCGCTCGCAATTTCGATCCTGGCCACCTCGACGCGGGCACCCTGCCACGCGCCGTAGGTGCAGAAGTGGGCTTGCGCTCGCGTCTGTCTTCAAGACTCAACTTAGGCGCCGCCCTGTGGTGGTTAGACTTGGATAGCGAGTACGTTTATGTCGGTGACGCGGGCACCACTGAGGAAAGTGGACGCAGTCGTCGGGTAGGCTTAGATGTAGAAGCGCGAGTCGAAGTCCTGTCCTGGCTATGGGCCGATGCGGATGTCAACTTCTCGCGCGGCACCGCGCGCGAGGCGCCAGCGGAAGCTGATGACATTCCGCTGGCGCCTCGCCTAACCTCTACAGGAGGACTGACGGCACGCCACGTAGCGGTTTTGAAGGCGCACTGCGCTATCGTCATATTGGCGACCGTCCCGCCAACGAGGACGGCAGCGTAACGGCCGAAGGCCACACGATATTCAACGTGAATGCTTCGTATTCTCTGGGCAACTACCAGCTACAGGTCATCGTGGATAATATCTTTGACGCCACGTGGAACGAAGCGCAGTTTGATACGCAATCTCAGCTGCGCGGCGAGGCCAACCCGGTATCTGAGCTGCACTTTACGCCGGGCAACCCGATCGGTATTCAAGTGGGTTTGGGCTATCGTTTTTAACCGCGCAGCCATTACGGCATTGTACACAATGTAGGTTAAACCACAGCGAGTCTACCTATGTCTTCACCACAGAGCCCGTCTACTGACATCCAACCTCTCATTGCTGGCGAAGCCGTTACCGTAGCCGCTACCGTCCACGCAACCGAAGCCCAAACCGAAGCCTTGCAGCCCATCGTATCGCAGTGGCAACCCCAGTTGACCCCTCGTTTTTCCGCCTACGATGCAACGAGCACAGATGGGCTCATCTGCTCCGGTTATTATGGCGCGGTTTTCGACGGACGCCACGTCTATGCCTGCCCCATTCGTTCGCATAGAGAACGAGCTAGCGTCCACGGCCACGTCTTGCGCTGTGATACACACGGCGACTTCCACGATCCATCCACGTGGGAGGCCTATGATGCAGGGGGCACAGATGAGCTGAATACGGTGTGCTACTACGGCGCTGCATTCGACGGGCGACACGTTATCTTTGCACCGCGCGACGATAGCCAAGGCTATCACTCGAGAATCCTGCGCTACGATACACAGGGGCCGTTCAAAGAAGCGGATGCGTGGTCGGCCTTCGACGCGGATCTACCCCATTCAGCCCAGGGTACAGCCTACGATGGCCAGCACGTCTACTTCTGCCCGGGCTACGAAAGCGTCCCGGGCCAACCTATGACAGAGACGATTCTCAGCGGCAAGGTCATGCGTATGGATACGTCGACTGACTTTAAAGACGCCGCAAGCTATAGCGTCTTTGACACCACCGCGTTGGGCCCAGAAGCAGTCTGCTTTGACGGCGGAGCTTTTGATGGGCGCTTTGTCTACTTTGTGCCACTGCTACACGGCGTCGTCGTGCGCTATGATACACAGGGATCGTTTGAAGATGCGGCCAGTTGGGAGTCTTTCGACGCGCGGACCGTTGGAATTGGCATGAACGTCGGCGCTGTCTTTGACGGACGTTGGCTCTACTTCTGTGCCTACGGACACGCATCTATGGTCCGCTACGACACGCGTAAAGCATTTACCGACCAGAGCAGCTGGGAACAGTACGACGCAGCCTATACAGACGGCATCGATACGGGTGGATTTGATGGCGGATTCTTTGACGGGCGCTACATCACGTTCTGCCCGTGGACGCGCAGCCCACCCCCGGGCGAGCCGGGGTACCACTGCAACTACTTGCGATACGATACCACGCAGCCGTTCCATCACGCCGGCGCCTGGTCGGCATTTGACGCCAGTTCGACCGACGGGCTCGAATCACTCGGCTACAACGCAGGTGCTTTCGATGGTCGATCCTTCTATGCAGCCCCTCTCTATGCCGGCGATGGGGAAGATTTCCACGGCAGGATGATGCGCGTCGACACCTTGGGCGAAAACGGTGCCTTTAGCCTGCGCTTTTGCGATTACGGTCACAACGGCGGTCTCTGCGCCGCCGTGCCCGGACCAAGCTTTTTGGTCAACACAGCCGGCGGCGTGCGCAGCGTGGCAACGCACCAACCGTTACCCTCCGGCTTGCACCATTTAGTCGGCGTCTACGACGGCGCATCGCTGCAGCTATGGGTCAACGGCCGGCTGCTTGCCCAGCGCGCGGCACAGGGTCATTTGCTCACGCCCAATCTGCCGGTAACCCTCGGCCAGTTCGACGGGGGAGGCGCGCGCTTTGGAGGGCAAATCGAAGACGTCGTAATCGCACCGGAGGCGTGGACGCCCACGCAGATCCAGCGGGCTTTCGAGCAATTGAACCGTTAGTCTCTGTACGCCACGTACCGTGCGCATAAATACAGCAGTACGTCTTCTACATCTGTTCGTCGTCCAGGTAGGACATTTCGGGCTTCATCGTCCAGCGAATAGAATCGGGCGGCTGAACGTGCCGCGTCCAGGCCGCCTGAATCGCCATATCCCGATCAAGACCCTCCATTTTAGCACGAATCGCTTCGGGGTCCCATCCTGCCAGCACTTCAGCTTTCAGCTTTTCTACGATCTCGGCATAGGCCGGATTTTCAGCCAAATCATTCAGCTCTCGCGGGTCCGCATCGAGGTCAAAGAGTTGACAGGGCTGACCGTGATAGTAGTTGAGTTTGTAGTGGTCGCGACGCACCATGCGATGGTAAACCCCCTCTTCCGGAAATTCACCGCCACCACCGCGTTTATTCTGACAGAATTCAGAAAAGGCTACGTTATCCCACTCTGCGTTTTCAGGATCGGTCAACAGCGGCAGTAAACTCCGCCCCCGCGAATTGGGCAATTCGGTACAGTTCAAGGCATCGATCATCGTCGCGTTGAGATCCAGCGAGGATATGACGCTGTCACAGCGCGCCCCTTCGGGCAGCTGACCTGGCCACGACAAAATTGCCGGAACTTTCACCGAATCTTCGTAAAAGGTCTGCTTCCACCACAGCCCGTGCTCACCTAATTGTTCGCCGTGATCCGAGGAATAGACGACGAGCGTATTTTCCTCTAGATCGTTTTCGCGCAGCGCCGTGAGAATTTGTCCGATTAGTACGTCCATGCGATAGACCAACGCCCAATAGGCGGCGCGACTGCGTTTGATTTCCGCCTCGCTCACCTCGACGATCCCACACTTTTCCCGCCAGTACTTGATGTGCGGATGTAAATGATCTCCAAAGGGTTCGGGGTTTTGCGGAGGCGAAATGCTATCGTAATAGCGCTCGTAGTCCTCCTTGCGCGCGATAAAGGGCTGGTGCGGTAGCATAAAGCCGACGGATAGAGAAAAGGGTTCGGCCGGCTGGCCGGCGCGCTTTTGCACGCCGAGGCGATCGAGGTAGTGGACGGTCGCGGCCGTCACATCCTCGTCGTGGACCTGATATGCACTCTGCCCGTGGCCCGACTCTTCGAGTGAGCTGCGCGTGGGCCCGGCTCCGCCCGTTCCATGTCCCCCGTTCCCTGTGCCGCCCGTGCGATTGGCGCCGTGATCACCGACAAGGCGTTCAGCATATCCGTGCAGCTGATCGGGTCCTACCGCGTGCATCCGCCCCACCAAAACCGGCCGATACCCGCCTGCCCCCATCGCGTGTGCAAACGTGGGAATACCCGAATCGAGCATGTGTGAATTGGTCCAGACCGCGTTCTCATGCGGATAGCGACCCGAAAGCATGGACATGCGGGAAGGCACACAAATCGGCGATGGACAGTAGGTATTCTCCAGCGTCACACCCCGCGCAGCAAGCGCGTCGAGATGCGGCGTATCAACAAGGGAATCACCGTAGCAACCCGTGACGTAGGGGTTGTGCTGATCCGAATGGATATACAGCAGATTAGGACGATTTTCTTCTGACATGATACTCCTCGTGATAGAATAGCTCAGCTAATAGGCGGCTGAAGTAGATAATCCCTTGCCGTCGAACAATGCAGAAGCATATAAAGTGACGTGTTCCGTAAGCGATAAACCACAGCCCCCAACATACTATCAAGCGTCAACCCAGATTGCACAGTCCTAAAGGGAGATAGGCCTTTGCATAGAGCAATAGAGCCGCGGTGTGCACGCCCAACTTTAGAATCATCCCCACACACATATCCACGGTTAACGGTCTATTAACGGATCTAAAGACGTGCATAATCTGCCCACGCTTTCCCTGAGTCCACCCGGGCGATTGCGCTGCAGCCAGAGCGTTTCATAACGAGCAATGATCCCTTGGAGATCATGACAGAGGATAGAGCGCTTCGGACCCTGTCCCACCGAAGACAGGAGGCGGTGCGTGCCGTGACGAGCCATCGAGATCGTTATGGACAGTTCATCTTTAATTAGAGATGCGTCAGGCACTTGAGGTTGTAAAGTAGTGATCTGGCTCTCGAGATCGTCAAAGCGACGAGCACATTTTTTAAAGTCACCAGGTGTATTGCCCGCTAATACATCTGCGGGATTTACCATGTCCCAGAAAAGCGTCCTGTAAAAGGACGTGCTGTTTTGTAGTTGACTGGGCAAGAGTTGGTAGACCCGCCCTACCTCAAAGAGGAGTTGGGCCGTTGCCCCCGCGGGATCGCGAAAGACATGGCGGTTAAGGGCTGCAACCATATCGATGTTGCGATTGCTTTTGAAGGACCAAGCATAGGCGGCCCCAGCAGCAATGCCCCAATAACTTATAGGCTGGAATTGATGGTGACCGAAATCACCCCAGTCTGTGATAAAAAAACCGCTGGCACCGTATTTAAGACCATTACGGGCAGCATTGGCCAGATTCCCCAAACAATTAGGAGTTCGACCCGTGATAGACTGCCAGCTAGAAGTGCCAGGGCATATGTAAAATGGAATGCCAGAGCGGGCAAAAAGTGGAGCCTGGCGATTAAAGGCGTGGTCGGCTTCATAGCCCCAGTTGAGAGCGATTATATCGCGAGGTAGTTGAGGAATGAACTCGGGATTATGGAGGATGATGTCACCCCAGAACATCATGCGGCGATTGTGTTTTTTTACTAAAGAGTGAATTTTTAAGAGAAAGTCTAAATAGACACGCGTTTGGCCTTTTTCCTTGCAGCGCTTTTTACTCCATCCCGAACCCAATTCATTAGCTTCATCACAGGCGACATTAAAAAGCGAACTAGAAAAATTGGGTAAGAATTCGCTGTAGAGCGATTTTAGTAAGTTAAGGGTATCTCGATTGGGACGCGGCACCGTCCCGCCAGGCACTTCGGCCAAATGTCGATACGCTGGATGTTGTAACCAGCGTTGGAAATGGCTGAAGGAACTGAGATGGGGTACCAACTCAATGTGCCGCTGACGACAGTAGATATCGAGTTCGATCATCTCAGTCGCCGTCATGGGTGATGCGTTACGCCACACGACCTCATGTGCCGAAAAAGCAAACGTGTGCTCAATGCGCAATTGCAATTGATTAATTTTGAGACGCGCCATTAGATCAATGTAGCTTTTTAGTGTCTCCATAGTCGGCACCTTGCACCTGCTTATGTCGAGCATCACGCTGCGCACGGAAAAGTCGGGATAGTCGACAATCCTAAAGCGCGGCATACGAACACCGTAGTAGTCAAACAGTTGCCGCAGTGTTTCAAGACCGTAAAAAGTGCCCGCTTCATCACACGCATTCAGTACAATGCCATCCTCGTCGGACGTCAGCTCGTATCCTTGCGCTGGTATCCCGCTCTCGACAAGATCCAACTTGAGAAACAGTGGGCCGTGCTGTGGAGGCCCAACAGTAACCGTTATAGGTTTGGCAAAATTAGGGCCTATTAAACGTGCAAAATGGATGACCTGACTTTTTAGATTTTCAGAAAAGCCAGAGTTGATACAAATCCACTGTGCACGACTGAAATCAAACCGTCTCTGATATAAACGGCTAAACCGAGGTGCAGGGAACAGAATATCTTGCATAGTTCTAATACTTTGCCGGTGGGAAATAGTATTTTTTAACAGTTTACCTATTTTATTTTCTGTAGAACGGACACGTGGCAAACAGAATTTTATGCTGTTATTATCTCAACTTTCTGGCAGTTAAAGCAGTAATATGGATACGCGCCATCCACGGATTGAAAATCGGAGAACACCAACCAGAAAGATCGTCCATCTTGAGCAATCCATTTAGGCGCAATCTGTGGCTGATAGGCTCGTGCCTGATGGTCCCCACCCGGCATCCATTCAGTCTCTTCGTGCACCTGTACCCACGGTCCCCAAGGTTTATCAGCCACCCAGAATCCCAGATAGCTGGGCTCGTCCAACGACGGACCAATTGGACCATTACCCATGCTCCAATTGGCCATCATAAATACCTCAAGTGGTGCATTGTAAACCACACTTGGATGCCAACACGTCCAAGGCCAACTACACTGGTCAAACGTGTGTACTACCCCTCTCTTTTCGATGTCGCGACTCCAAATAGCAGACCCACCAACGCTGCATGAAACAAAGAACTCATAAGCAGAACGGTCTAGGATTCTATCCGTGGGAACGCGAAACATCGCCAGTTGTTTAGTCGTAGCTTGACCATTTCCATTTGGTGCATATCCATATACGTATCCGTCCCTATTGTGTTCATAGTTCCTACCCATTTGCAATAGAGTAACAAGAGAGAATACTTCATCAGGTTCATCAAAGAAGACCATATTCTCGCGACTCCGATCAAACCCGTTTTCCCAATGCAAAGCAGACCCATCTTGATTGTTCCAAGTCAGACCCTGGTCCCGCGAAAAGATAAGTTTACTACCAACAAAACGTGGAGCAGGTGGGTCTGCTGGCTGGCTTGGCGCACTGAGGAAGTGATAAATACACTTATCGTTGGCAAGTATACCAACTCCGTAGTATCTGATCTTCGGTGCATTCGCTACTTCCACAAGGTCAGGATAACCGTGTAAGTGTTCGAAAATCAAATCGGGAGGATCTCCGTTGAGACCGTAAACCCTAGAGTGATACATTTGACCTGTATAAGCGGCTATGTCTGGCCAACCCTTACCATCGCCCAAGACAACATACTGCTTGTTGTCTTGGGCCCACGTCATATGCCAATTATCGCCGTTACCCTCCGATCTGCGCAGCGTTTCTTCAAGCCTACGAATCCCGATAATTGTCTGCATAAATCTTATATCCTATCAAAGAAATAGGAACAATAATTACTTTGCGATCTGCAATCTTCCCTCCCACTGCTTCAGTTCCTCTACCATGTCGCAAATCCGAGGCTGTTGACTATATCGAAACGACTCGTGTATAAGACCAAAACCTCCATCGTCCTCTCTTAACATCTCGAAATCCGTTTCTTCTTTGGGCTCGCTGTCAAATCGCACGTATTTCACGGTAATGAAACTTCGGCCTTCTTGCTTACCGTATATACCGTGGAATAGGTAATCGTTAAACATAACCACATCGCCCGGATCCACTTCAAGAGCATGACAGGGTAAATCTGGACCAGAGACACCAAACGTTTGAAGACTGATATCATTCTGAGCCGTACTATTTAAATTCTCATGTAAAGCCATTAAGGGCTGGCGAAAATCTGGGTAATGAGATCCGGGTATAACCCTCAATGCTCCTGTTTCTTTTCGCATTGACTGGAGATATATCATGACCTTGACGCGAGAATAACGTACTCCGACCTGATTAGGCCGATCGGCATGCCACTGCAAGAGATTGTCCTCAGTGAAGCTACCTTTATGACCCTCCGAACCACCCCACACAAAGCCCGATCCAAGTAAATCTACAATGGGTAAATAAATACGGTCATCCTCAGGCAGGTGTGCTAAAAATGGTCGTTGCTCCACAAAAGGTACTACAATTTGATACGGATTTTCCGGTTGTCTCTCATGGTCTTCTCGCCAGATCTCATTGGCCTCGCGAGTAATATCTGCAAATTCAACAGGTGTAAAAACCTTCCGCAATATAAGGAACCCAAATGTATGATAATGAGCTATCTGTCCTAGTGTTAACATGGTTTGTATTTCTCACAATCTATTTAACGCTTTAAAGCTACTTAACGTTTTTCAGTATAAACCTTTTTTATAGCCGCTATTTTGCCCGGATCCGCAATTATGCTGTCAATAGTGGACGCAATTACTCCGCTACTCTGGTTTGCAAGCCCATTAGAGAAACTCGCAGTGCACCCATTTTATGAGCACGAAATTCCGAATCTGTGGGACAGACCCCCATAAACCAAGTCACACGAGTGACGGGATTACCGGTTTTATGGGATAAGCTTCGGGATGGTTTGCCACGTAGTCACCGTTGAGAGTAGCAAATTCAGCAAAGGTTCGACCATCTGCGGCAATTTTATTGTTCCGTGCTACGCTGCATATTATGTTATCTCCTAATTTTTGGTCGCTCACAAGCACGCATTTTCACCTTATTATTAAGGGCCGGTGCGCCAAAATTTGTATAAGTAGCGAATCAATTGCAAATACATTTAATCCGATTGGATCCGACATAGAAGAGCCAAACCTATTATCGCCGACTCAAATCGAGGAATTCAAAGCCGAGGGCGTACTTCCTATTCCTAGCTTAATTCCTCCC
>MDTB01069630.1_pt1 | contig 25163 bp, 22 predicted proteins | sample 811161 | NCBI WGS metagenome assembly MDTB01 (sample SAMN05326650, study PRJNA326480) | marine metagenome | isolation source: seawater | place: Mediterranean Sea | collected 2009
ATACCACCTTCCAACTTCTTTCTTATTGAGTTGTTAGTAGTTTCGATATCTAGTATTTTTTCTTGATAAGTATTTTGCATTTTGTGTTATTAATAATTAAAAAAAAACATTATAAAATTCAATGGGCATAGTTTCCAATAGTTTAAAACGTATAAAACCGTCTCCTACCATAGCTGTTACCTCAAAAGCTAGGGAAATGAGGTCTGTTGGCAAAGATGTTATAGGATTGGGGGCCGGAGAACCCGATTTTGACACTCCAGACAACATTAAAGAAGCAGCTATTGAAGCAATCAAAATAGGAGATACTAAATATACTGCAGTAGACGGTACTCCAAAATTGAAAAAAGCAATTCAATCTAAGTTTAATAGAGAAAATAATCTATCTTATGAGATTGATCAAATCTCCGTCGGAACTGGCGGCAAACAAGTTTTGTATAATGCTTTTATGGCAACTATAAATAAAGGTGATGAAGTTTTGATACCTGCTCCATACTGGGTGTCTTATCCTGATATAATCTTATTAGCTGGCGGAAAACCTAAAATTGTAAAATGTGATGAAAAAAACAATTTTAAACTTACACCTAAACAATTAAAAAAAGCGATATCCAAAAAAACTAAATGGATAATATTAAATTCTCCCTCTAATCCTACAGGGTCTGCTTATTCGAAAGAAGAAATAATTGCTTTGTCAAAAATTTTATTAAAATATAAAAAAACATATATTTTAAGTGATGATATATATGAGCATATTACTTATGATAATTTTAAGTTTTACACAATTGCTCAAGTAGATAAACTAAAAAGCAGGACTCTTACTATGAACGGAGTTAGCAAATCTTATTCAATGACTGGTTGGAGAATAGGCTATGCCGCTGGACCGAAAGAAATTATTAAAGCAATGGCAAAAATTCAATCTCAATCTACTAGTAATCCATCTTCAATTAGCCAAGCTGCAGCTGTAGAGGCTTTAAATGGAAAACAAGATTTTATAAAAGTCAGATCAGAATCTTTTAAAGAAAGGAGAAACTTTGTTGTTCAGAGCCTAAATAACATTAAAGGAATAAGCTGCTTAAAACCGGAAGGAGCTTTTTATGTTTTTCCGAATTGTAAAAAATTGTTAGGAAAGAAAACAAAATTAAAAACGGATAAAGATTTTGTAGAAAAGCTTTTAGAAAAAGCTGAAGTTGCCGTAGTACAAGGCTCTGCCTTTGGTTTAGATGGATACTTTAGAATATCCTATGCTACATCGATGGAAAATTTAAAAAAGGCTATTGAAAGAATAAAAATTTTTTGTGAAAATTTGAGCTAATTTTGAGCCAAAATTTTCTTGGCTGCTTGTGTTTTATTTATCCATTTTATCGGAATTGAATTAAATCCTTTTAAAGCTGCAAAATAAGCTCCAATAAAATTTACCCGAGAACAGTTACAGCCACCAGCTTTGATAGTTTTTAAAATTGCACTTTTATAACTTTTTGAATTAATAATGGAGTGAATAGAACTATCAAAAGTTCCAGGGTAACTGCAAGCCATACCAAGTTTTTTAACCACTAAAGGATGGGGGTTTTTTTTTAATTTCTTCACTTTTTCAATACCTTTAATAACGCTTTTAAAATATGAATTTTTTTTATATTTCAAAGTGAATTCTTTTATAGGGTCTTTGGAACCTTTGAGGGCCAGATCTATTAAATAAAATTTTGCTAAAGCATACTTTAGACTTACTTTTGAAACTGTAACTGTAGAAATAATTTTTTTTAAACTTTTAATGCTATAACCGTATAAAAAATAGGGAAGGGCTGCACAATAGCCGTCAGACTCATTTACTTTTTTCCCACCTGTTAATTTCTTCTTTGCTTTGATATTTCGAACAGTTTCGATAATGTTTTGATGTATCCAAGGACCTTTAATTATTCCCCGCCAATCTTTTACTTTTCTATATTTAGCCCTTAGGTTAAAATTTTTCCAATACACACTTCCAGAACCAAAATTTTTAATTATATTCTTTTTAAATCTTTCTTCTATATTTTCATGACCTTCAGTCAAAGTTTTAAACATTACTTGACCAACATCATTGTATCCTGAAACTTTCCCAGTTTTAATACTATAGAAAGGGCTTTTATTTTTCTTTAAAAAGGCAAAGTCCTCTTTTCCTTTTATGAAGCTCAACAGTTTTTTTTGATTATAAACCCAATGTAAGGGTCTAGCCGCAGCATCAGCTACAGTTGCACCCAAAAAAACATGTAAATTATTTTTCATTTCAAAACTTCTCAACTGCTGTTCTTAATTCAGTTTCCCAAGACCAAGCACTCTTATCTTGGTAGTGAAATTCTAGATAAGTTTTTGCGATAGAGTCCGGATGTATAGTTTTGTAGGATCCGTAATTTTCTCGACCTATGCCTCCATCAATAATAAAGTGTCCAATATGAATATTTTGAGGATGTAATTCTCTAGCCAGTGATTGTGCTAAGCCTCTTAAACCAAACTTTCCCATTGCAAAAACAGATGATTTTGGAAATCCTTTTACACTCGCAGTGGCGCCGGTAAAAAAAATACTTCCACGTTTTTCTTTAAGCATTCTTTTTGTCGCTTGCTGGGCAACTAAAAATCCTCCATAACACGTAATATTAATTGCTTCGTAAGCTTTTTTAGGGTCTAGATCAATTATGCTTCCACCAAGACTTTTTGAGGGATTATAAATTACTAAATTAGGAGCGCCAATTATTTTATCAGTTTTCTTAAATAGCTCATTCACACTTTTAAAGCTTGTAGCATCACATTTAACTGTATCTGCACTAGTTTCTTTTTTTAAATCTTTAAGTTTTTGAATATTTCTTGCAGCCAGAACAACTTTCATTCCCTTAGATGAACATAAACGTGCTAACGAGGCGCTTAACCCGCTACCTGCTCCAACAATTAAAACTGATTCAGTCATTTATTTTGAAGATAAATGCTTTTCTGCTTCAAGTGCAGCCATACAACCCATTCCTGCGGCTGTTACAGCCTGTCTAAATATTTTATCTTTCACATCACCAGCTGCAAATACCCCGGGAATATTTGTAATAGTAGAGTCAGGCTTTGTAATTAAGTATCCTTCTTTATCCATCTGTAATTGATCTTTAAATAAAGATGTAGCAGGGTCGTGACCTATAGCAATAAAAAGTCCATCTACTTTCAATTCTTTAATTTTATTGTCTTTAACATTTTTAATCTTAACAGCATTTACACCTTTAGGCTCTGTTGTACCCAAAACATCCTCTATTACACTATCCCAAATTATTTCAATTTTCTTATTAGCTTTCAATTTTTCTTGAAGCATTTTTTCTGCTCTCAATTTATCTCTTCTATGGATCAATTTAACTTTTGATGCAAATTTTGTTAAAAACATAGCTTCTTCCACTGCTGCATTACCTCCACCTACAACAGCGACCTCTTTATCTTTAAAAAAAAATCCATCGCAAGTCGCACAAGCAGAAACCCCAAATCCCCTAAAATTTTGCTCCGATTTTAAATTTAACCACCTTGCTTGAGCACCTGTTGAAATAATTATTGAGTCTGCTGTATAAATTTGACCACTATCTCCCTCAGCTGTAAAAGGTTTATTTGTTAAATCCACCTTTTTAATATGATCTTGTATCATCTCAGTCCCTACTGCTTCAGCTTGACCCTTCATTTCTTCCATTAACCAAGGACCCTGAATTACTTTGGAATAACCAGGATAGTTTTCCACATCTGTAGTTGTGGTTAATTGTCCTCCTGGCTCAGAACCATGAACTAAAACTGGCTTAAGCATTGCTCTTGCAGCATAAATCGCAGCTGTATAGCCTGCTGGACCAGATCCAAGTATTAACACTTTTGTATGTTTAATAGATTTATTATTCATTGTATCAAATATATATAGTAACAAATGTTAAAATTAAAAGCTCTTCTTTTGACCCAAGGCATGCATGGCATGATAAGCCAGGTTGAGGGTTTAGCTAAAGCTTTAAATTTAAGCTTTAAACACCAAACAATTAAACTTAAATCATTGTGGAATTATATACCTCCTAAATTTACTCCTATCTCTGAAAACTTATTAACAGATAAATTCATTTGTGATTCCAAAGTAATTATTTCATGCGGAAGGAAGAGTGTAATACCTTCTATTGCTTTAAAAAAAAAGTATAAAAAGGATATTTTCAATATTCATATACAAGATCCAAAAGTTTCTTTTGAACACTTTGATCTTATTATTTGTCCAGAGCACGATTCACTTGAAGGAGATAATATTCTCAAAACTAAAGGTGCCATTCATTATCTAACAAAAAAAGAAATTGACATAAACCCAAAATATTTAAAAATTGAAAAGGAGAACAAAAAAATTGTATCTTTCATTATAGGTGGACCAAACAAATATTACGATTATTCAGACGAACAAATAAACATTATTTTTAATAAAGTTAAAACTTTGTTTACTCCAGACAAGTATAAATTAATTATCATACCTTCATATAGGACAACTGGAGAAATTATAAAAAAAGCTTATAATACTTTTAGTCATAATCATCTTGTGGTCAGAACAGTAGATAAAAAAGCATATTTGTCTGCCTTAAGCCTTGCCGACTTCATAGTTGTTACTGCAGACTCAACTTCAATGATTTCTGAGTCAGCAATGACTGGAAAACCAATTTATGTAGCACACATGAGATCAGTAAAAAATATTAGTAGATATGAAAAATTTTATACTGAGTTTAAAAGGCTTGGCATAATAAGAGATCTAGAGGATAGTATTGACTTATGGAGCTATAATGAGTTAGATGAAGTAAATAGAATTGCTCCAAACATTAAAAAAAAAATGAAATTGAATGGAATTACTTAAATCTTTAAAACTAAAATCAAAAGGTTACGAACATCCTTTTAAACATTGGGAACTTAGCGAACCTCTGTCCGAAGAGGCTATAAAAGAGATTTGTGAAGCAGAAATTTTAGATCCTAGAAAAGAAAATTTAAATTATGATGGAACAAGGGCACTAGATGGTGGAGAAGGAGTTTTTCGTTCAGGAATCAAAGACGGGGGAAGAGCAAAAAAAATTAGATGTTACGTAACTAAAGAAAATTCAAATCAATTTCCTCAGCTCACAAATTTTATTGAAGAATTAAGATCTTTAGAAGTTCATAAAAAGATAAGTTCATTAATTGGAAAAGATTTAAGCAGCTCGTATGTTAGGCTAGAAGTTATTTGTGACAGAGAAGGATTTTGGCTAAAGCCTCACTGCGATATTAAAGAAAAGTTAATGTCATCCATAGTCTTTGTTAACCCTTACAATGAGTCAGAGAATCTAGGTACTGATTTTTATGATGAAAAATTAAATAAGATTAAAACAGTTCCTTATAAAAACAATTATGGATATTTTTTTACAAGTGGACCAAATACTTGGCATGGCATGGAAAAAAAAGAGATAAAAAAAGAAAGAAGATGTATACAAATTAATTACGTAACTTTTCCTACGGATTGGCAAGTCAAATAAAGCAAAAACTCTTAAATGTCCTGAAGTGAGGTTACTGAGATTTTTTTCGATTTGAGAGATTTTATGCCTTCTAAACATACGTAAGCAGTTGACATATTTGTGCAATAAGGAACTTTATTAATTAAAGTAGCTCTTCTTAATGCTTTTGCGTCGTTAAATTGATCTTCGCTGTTTCCGCCTCCAGTATTTATTACTAAAGCAATTTTCTTAGCATTTAGAATGTCTACTATATGAGGCGATCCTTGGTTAACTTTATTAATTTTTTTACATTTTATTCCATGTTTATTAATAAATTCTGCCGTACCCTTAGTGCCACAAAGCGTGAAATTTAATTTCAATAACTGTCTAGCTAATCCTACACCTTCTTCTTTATGACTATTTTTAAGAGATATGAATGCTAAACCTTTCGAAGGAAGCGAATTAGATGCAGCAATTTGACTTTTTGCAAAAGCCATTCCAAAATCTCTATCAAATCCCATAACCTCACCAGTCGATTTCATCTCTGGCCCGAGCAATAAATCACTATTTGGAAATTTATTAAAGGGAAAAACAGCTTCTTTTACAGCAAACATATTTTTTGTTTTACTTTTTAAATTAAATTTAGATAGCCTTTCTCCAGACATTACTCTAGATGCAATTTTAGCAAGAGGAATTCCTTTAGCTTTAGACACAAAAGGTACTGTTCTACTAGCTCTAGGGTTTACTTCAATTACAAAAATTTCATCATTTTTAATTGCAAATTGAATATTCATAAATCCTTTTACTTTTAATGCTAGAGCTAATTTTTTTGTTTGAACCTCTAATTCGGCTATTAAATTTTTCTTAATTGAAATAGGAGGTAAGCAACAAGCAGAATCACCTGAGTGAATACCGGCTTCTTCTATATGCTGCATAATGCCTGCAACAAAAACATTTTTTCCATCAGATATAGCATCCACATCTATTTCCATTGCATTATCAATAAACCTATCTATTAATATTGGATTTTTTTCAGCTGCTTTAAAGGCTTCATTAACAAAATTTTTTAATTGACTTTTTTCATAGACTATTTCCATTGCTCTTCCACCCAAAACATACGAAGGTCTTACTATCAGAGGTAAGCCAATTTTATCTACTATTTCAATCGCTTGTTTAAAATTTTTGGCTATCCCACTTTCTGCCTGCTTTAGTTTTAATTTATTCAGTAATTTTCTAAACCTGTCTCTATCTTCAGCTAAATCAATAGAAGTATATTGAGTTCCTAAAATTGGAAATCTGTTATCATGCAAAAACTTTGAAAGTTTTATTGGAGTTTGACCTCCAAACTGAGCAATAACTCCTAAAAGATTTCCTTTTTCTTTTTCTTTTTTAATAATATTTAAAACATACTCATCTTGAAGCGGTTCAAAATATAGCCTATCACTGGTATCATAATCAGTTGATACTGTTTCTGGATTGCAGTTAATCATAATAGTTTCAAAACCAGATTCTTTAAGAGCATAACTAGCTTGGCAACAACAGTAATCAAACTCAATCCCTTGTCCTATTCTATTAGGCCCCCCTCCTAGAATTATAATTTTTTTCTTTGAAGAAGGGTTTGCTTCGCATTCTGACTTGATTGAATAATTTCTTTGATAAGTAGAATACATATAAGGTGTGAAAGATTTAAATTCAGCTGCACAAGTGTCTACTTTTTTGTAAACAGGCACAACCTTTAATTTAGTTCTTTTTTTTCTAATAATTACCTCAGATATTTTTGTAATTTCTGATAGTTTTTTATCAGAAAAACCCATTGATTTAATTTTGTTAAATTCATTATAGTTTTTAGGTAAGCCTTTTTTTTTAATTTGATTTTCTATATCAACGATTTCTTTTATTTGCTTCAAAAACCAATTATCTATTTTTGTTAATTTTTGCATTTTTTTAATGTTAATTTTTTTTCTAAAAGCTTCTGCAACTAGTAAAATCTTATTAGGTACATTTTTTTTCAAATTTTTTTCTAATTGTTTTCTATTCAATGACGAAACCCTATCCAATCCTGAGAAACCTATTTCTAGAGATATTAGGGCTTTTTGAAGGGACTCTTTAAAATTTCTACCAATAGCCATAGCTTCTCCAACTGACTTCATAGAGGTGCCTAGAATTGCTTCTGATGATGAAAATTTTTCAAAAGTAAATCTTGGAATTTTTGTAACAACATAATCTATAGTAGGCTCAAAAGAAGCTGGAGTAGTTTTTGTAATTTCATTTTTTAATTCATCCAAAGTATAACCAATAGCAAGCTTTGCAGCGACCTTAGCAATTGGAAAGCCGGTTGCTTTAGAAGCAAGAGCAGAAGATCTAGAAACTCTAGGATTCATTTCAATAATTACCATCCTTCCATTTTTTGGATTAATCGCGAATTGAACATTTGAACCACCTGTTTCTACTCCAATTTTTCTCAGACAAGCAATCGAAGCATTTCTCATTATTTGGTATTCCTTATCCGTTAGTGTAAGGGCTGGAGCCACTGTAATAGAATCACCAGTGTGAATTCCCATCGGGTCGACATTCTCAATAGAGCAAACAATGATACAATTATCTTTTTTATCTCTCACTACTTCCATTTCAAATTCTTTCCAGCCTTCAAGGCACTCTTCAATTAATATTTGGTTTACAGGAGACTCCTGCAAACCCTCTTTTGCTATTTTTAAATATTCTTTTTTTGTTTTAGCAATACCACCTCCTAAGCCACCCAAGGTAAAAGCTGGCCTAATTATAGCCGGCAAGCCTATTTTTTTTAATGCATTTGAAGTATCATTTAAATTATTTGCAATTTTTGATTTTGGTAAATCTAATCCAATGTCTAACATATTTTTTCTAAATTTCTTTCTATCTTCAGCGTTAGAGATTGCTTCAGAATTTGCCCCTATAAGTTCAATTTTGTATTTTTTTAAAATTCCTTTCTTTTTCGCTTCAATAGCTAAATTTAAAGCAGTTTGACCACCCATTGTTGGAAGAATTGCATCCGGTCTTTCTTTTTTAAGAATTTTTTCTAAAAAATTTAAAGTGATAGGCTCAATGTAAGTTTTATCCGCGATTCCTGGATCAGTCATTATAGTTGCGGGATTAGAATTAACTAAAATAACTTTATAACCCTCATCTTTTAAAGCTTTACATGCTTGTGTTCCAGAATAATCAAACTCACAGGCTTGACCTATTATTATAGGCCCCGCTCCAACGACCAGTATAGTTTTAAGATCTTTTCTTTTTGGCATTTTTTTTCATATTATTAATAAATTCTTGAAATAGGTATACACTGTCTTGTGGTCCGGGGTTAGACTCCGGATGATATTGCACAGAAAAAATAGGTTTATTTTTCAATTTTATTCCTTCTATACAATTATCAAATAGAGATTTATGTGTGATCTCAATATTTTTTGGTAAACTTTTTTTAATTATTTCAAAACCATGGTTTTGACTAGTGATTTCAACATTTCCATTAATTAAGTTTTTTACTGGGTGGTTAGCACCTCTATGGCCCAATTTCATTTTTTTAGACTTAGCGCCTAATGTTAAAGCAAGTATTTGATGCCCAAGACATATTCCAAAAATAGGTAAATTATTTTTTATTAATTCTTTTATAATACCTGAAGCATACTTAGCTGTTGCAGCAGGGTCTCCTGGCCCATTAGACAAAAAGACACCATTAGGATTTAATCTTAAAATCTCTTTAGCACTTGTTTTGCAAGAAACAACGTCAACCTTACAATTAAAGTCAGAAAAATATCTTAAAATATTTTTTTTAATACCATAATCTATTGCTACAACGTGTAATAATTTTTTTTTATTTTTTAAATATCCTTGATTTTTTTTCCAAGTTTTAAAACCAGACCAAATATAGTTTTTTTTTGTTGAAACTTTTAAAGCTAAGTCCAAATTTTTAAGTCCACTCCATTTTTTTGTAGAATTTATCAATTTACTTATATTAAATTTACTATTTTTAGAAAAAGCTATTGTACCTTTTGGTGCACCTTTATCCCTAATAAAACTTGTTAAATCTCTAGTATCAACGCCGGTAACTCCTATTATTTGATTTTTTTTAAGCCATAAATCAAGATGTTTTAAAGATCTATAATTGGATGGATCTGTTATTTCGGTATTAAGAATTACTCCCCTTGTCCAAATTTTATCAGACTCTTGGTCTTGATTGTTTGTTCCAACATTTCCAACATGCGGAAAAGTGAAATTAATTATTTGGTCTGAATAAGAGGGGTCAGTAATTATTTCTTGATATCCAGTAATAGAGGTATTGAAACAAACTTCCCCTACTGCACTTCCCTCGTACCCCATGCCTTTGCCTCTAAAGTAAGTGCCATCTTCAAAAACTAAAATACCTGTTGAAAAATTATGTGAATTATTTCTTTTTCTTTTTGCTATCTGTCTCAAATACAACTCATAATTTAAAGCAAGAACTTATAAACAAGATTTTGCGAAAGATATGAGATAGTTTTAAAATCGTCAAGAAAGATCTTTTTATTTTGAGTGAAATTTGTGATTAAAGTAATCATAAAAAATTATGCCTTTAAAAAAACAAATTGAAGAAAAACTCACACAGGCCCTCAAAGATAAAGACAAAAATACCTATCCAACATTAAGGCTGGTAATATCAGCTATTAAAGATAATGAAATTGCCAACAGAACCAAAGGTAGCAAGGAAGTCACTGATAGCGACATAATGACGATTTTAAGGAAAATGATCAAACAAAGGAAGGAATCTTGTGAAGCATATAAAAAAGCAGGACGTCATGAACTTTTAGAAATCGAATCTAAAGAAATAGATATAATAAGTTTCTTTTTACCTAAACAATTAAATGAAATTGAAACCAAAAAAGCCTGCTTAGAAGCTATAAAAGCTGTAGGAGCAAACTCCATGAAGGACATGGGGAAAGTGATGGGTCATTTAAAAACAAAATATTCTGATGTTTTAGATTTTTCAAAAGTTAATACAATAATAAAAGAGTCGTTAAAATAAAAATGAAATACCCAAAAGAATATTTAGACGAAATTAAATTAAGACTTAAAGTCTCCCAAGTTGTAAGTAAGTATGTTCAATTAAAAAAACGAGGTAAGGAATTTATAGGACTGTCTCCTTTTAAAAACGAAAAAAGCCCTTCTTTTACAGTAAGTGATGAAAAAGAATTCTATCATTGTTTTAGTACTGGTGAGCATGGAAATATTTTTGATTTTTTAATGAAAACTAGATCTATTGGCTTTGGTGAAGCTGTGAAGATTTTGGCATCCGAAGCTGGAATGCAACCCTTTAAATTTTCAAATTTTGATGAAAAGAAAGAAAAAAGATTTGAAACTTATAAAAATATTTTTAAAGAATATATGAATTTTTTTCATTTAGAATTAATTAAAAAAAATGAAAATGACTCTTATTTATATTTAAATAAAAAAAGAGGTTTAAACAAGAATACTATAGAAGAATTTAAATTAGGCTATGTTCCATGGAAAAATAATTTTTATGAGATGCTACTAAAAAAATATAGTCAAGAAGAAATAAGTTTAACTGGACTATATTATAAAAACGAAAAAACCCAAAAATTTGTGGATAGGTTTAATTCAAGAATAATTTTTCCAATTAATAATCTTGCTAGTGACACAATTGCTTTTGGAGGAAGAATTATTAAAGAAAGTAAAATGGCAAAATATATAAACTCCCCTGAGACAGAATTTTATAAAAAAGGAAGAGTTGTTTACAATCTTGATAATGCAAAATCTCTTCGATCCAAAACAAACGAAGTAATAGTAGTCGAAGGTTACATGGATGTTGTTAGTTTAAATGCTGCTGGCTTAAAGAATGTTGTTTCTAACTCCGGAACTGCTTTAACTGAAAACCAGATTGATTTGATTTGGAAATTCTTTTCAAGCCCTATCATTTGTTTAGATGGTGACAAAAGTGGTCAAAGGGCTGCCCTAAGAATTGCAGAGAGAATTTTTCCATTAATTAATGAAAATGATAAAATTTATTTTTCAGAACTTCCTTCAGGAATAGACCCTGACGATGTGATTAAAAAAAAGGGAAAAGATGAATTTAAAAAACTTCTTAAATCTAAAAAAATAATACAATCTTATATTTGGGAAATGTATCTGAAAGAAATAGATGTAAGCAATCCATTTTTAATTTCTAAATTTGAAAAGAAAATTAAAAATTTATGTTACACCATCAAAGATCAGGTATTAAAAAAGTATATATTAGAAGGCTTCTTAGAAAAAATAAGAAGTCTAACACCCATTCAGAGTGCAAATCGTAATTACAAAAGCAAGGCTCAGAAAAATTTTCGTGTGTTAAACGAAACAACCAGACTCTATAAGCAAAAAGATCATTTTACTAAGGAACAATTAAAGGAGTTTTCAATTCTTTTTGTTATGATTAATTACGCAGATACCGCACAATCAAAAATAGAACAGCTCTCTGAAATAAAGTTTTCATCAAAAGAAAGTGACGAACTTCGTGTTGAAATTTTAAACCTATTATCAAGTGAAGAACCCAAAATAATTAGATCCAAAATTAATGAAAAATATTTAAATTTAGTTGAAACTGTTGAAAAAAACTCAACCTTAAAAAATATTTTTAATAAAAAAAAAGAAATCGACAAACAAGAAATTCTTGAGGAATTGCTAGATGATCTAAAAAGAGAGAATCAGCTTAAAAGAATTAAGAGTTTAGAGAATGAACTTGTTAAAAACCTTGATGAAAGTTCGTATTCTGATCTAATAAAGCTTAAAAGTCAGTTAAATAGCGAGTAAAAAAAACATAGATTTTTTGGATTTAGATATTATATATATTTAATCGTAATTTTAAATTTTGGCTTTCATGGCAGAAAAACTAATAACTAAATCATTTGAGAGACTTTTAGAAAAAGGAAAAAACAGAGGATTTATCACTTATGAAGAGCTAGGTAAATCTCTAGGTAAAAGAGGAGGGTCTCAAGAGAATACCGAAAAAGCATTTTTAATTATTGCTGATAATAAAATAACTCTTGTTGAAAAAAAATCTCATTATCAATCAAATAAGAAAAAAGAAGGCACATCTTCTTCAGAAGAAAAATCTTCAGATAAAAGTGATGATCCGATCAGAATGTACCTTAGAGAAATGGGTGGAGTTGAACTTCTTTCTAGAGAAGGAGAGATTGCTATTGCTAAAAGGATTGAAGCAGGAAAAGACGTAATGATAAATGCTCTTACCCAGAGCCCATTACTTGCAAAAAAAATATATGAATGGAAAGAAAAAATAGAAAGTGGAGAACTATTAGTTAGGGATATTATAGATATAGACTCTACTTATGAAGATTTTGAGGCAATGAGCAATGAAGAAGTGCAAGAAAAAAATAAAAAAAATGAAAAAAAGGAAAAAGTAAAATCAAAAGGTGACGATAAAAAAGAAGAAGAGACAAAAATAGAGGATGTTATAGCGGAAGACGATGAGTTCAACGTTTCTCTTGCCAAAATGGAAGAGGAAATTAAACCTAAAATTATAAATATTATAGATATTTTAACTAAAAACTATATTAAGCTTCAAAAATATCAAAAAGAAAAACTTGATTGCTTGCTAGCTTCAAAAGAACTTTCTGTTTCTAAAAGTAAAAACTTTAAAAAAATTCAATCTACTTTGGTTAATAGTTTCAAAAATTTACAACTCTCTCCCGGCGTAGTCGAAGAACTTGTTCAATCTCATTATAAAGAAAATAAAAAAATAGTTTCATTAGAAGGTGTTTTATTAAGGTTGGCTATGGAAAACAAAATTAGCAGAGAAGAATTCTTAAAGTATTATATTGGAAATGAAATTAATCCAAAATTTGAAACTTTTTTAACTGAAAATCCTTTATGGAAATCATTTTTTAAAAAATTTAAAAAAGACTTTAATGAAATAAGAGAAAGATTAGTTGAATTTAGTTTAAAAATTGGACTTTCTGTCGGAGAATTTAAAAAATTAGTAAGTAGAATTCAAAAAGGAGAAAGAGAGTCAAGAGTAGCAAAAAAAGAAATGGTTGAAGCTAATCTCAGATTAGTTATCTCAATTGCAAAAAAATATACTAATAGAGGTCTGCAGTTTCTAGATCTAATTCAGGAAGGTAATATAGGTTTAATGAAAGCGGTTGACAAATTTGAGTATAGAAGAGGTTATAAATTTTCAACATACGCTACTTGGTGGATAAGACAGGCTATTACAAGATCTATTGCAGATCAAGCTAGAACAATAAGAATACCAGTCCATATGATTGAAACAATTAATAAAATTGTAAGAACTCAAAGGCAAATAATGAGTGAGTTTGGTAGAGAACCAACACCGGAGGAGCTAGCAAAAAAATTAGCTATGCCTCTGGAAAAAGTTAGAAAAGTTTTAAAAATCGCTAAGGAACCAGTTTCACTCGAGACTCCTGTTGGTGATGAAGAGGACAGTAGTTTAGGGGACTTTATCGAAGATAAAAATGCTCTTCAACCTTTAGATACTGCAATACAATCTAATCTGAGTGAGTCTACTACAAAAATATTAGCATCTTTAACCCCTAGAGAAGAAAGGGTATTAAGAATGAGATTTGGAATAGGGATGAATACCGACCATACTTTAGAAGAAGTAGGTTTGCAGTTTTCAGTAACAAGAGAAAGAATTAGACAAATCGAAGCTAAAGCCTTGAGGAAGTTAAAACATCCAAGTAGATCGAAACAACTTAAAAGTTTTTTAGAAAAATAATGGACATTAGATCAACGTTGAAAGAAAAAGAAATTTTTCTTCACCTGGTCTTATTATTTTTAGTATCATTTTTTTCAAACCAATATTATGGCTATATAGGATTAAATCCCTTTGATAGTTTTCCAGTATATAATGCAGCTTTTAATATTTTAAATGGAAAAATACCTTTCAAAGATTATTGGATTGTACACGGTCCAATAATTGATTTTTTTCAAGTTATTTTCTTTAAGCTCTTAGGTGTAAATTGGTTCGCTTATGTAACTCACTCTTCTATATTTAATTTTTTATTTTCTCTAATAACTTATTTTACTTTTTTAAAATTCAAACTACAAAAGAAATATAGTTTATTTTATGCTTTATTACTGTCTTTAATATTTTACCCAACAGTAGGAACCCCGTTCGCAGACCAACATGCGTCAATGTTTTCTGTTATTGGATTTTTTTCTTTTATCTTAGCTGTAAAGACCAAACAATTAAAATATTGGATATTATTACCTTGGATATTATTAATAGCTTTTTTTTGTAAACAAACTCCAAGTTCCTATGTAGCTATAAGCATTTTTATTTTTGGGATTTATTATTTCATAATTAATTTTAACAGGAAATATTTCTTTTCATTAATTTTTAGTTCTCTTTTAGCTATTTTATTTACCTTTGGAGTCTTTTTTTTAAACGAAATTAGTATAACAAATTTCTACGACCAATATATTTTGTTTGCCTCAAGCATAGGAAAAACTCGACTAAATGCAGAATTTTTATTTCCTTTAGAGTTTGGTAGGTATTTTTTAAAATTTAAATTAATACATATTTCTCAAATAATTTTGATTATTATTTTATTTAAAAATTTAATTAAAAATAAAAATTTCATAAAAGATGATGATTTTATAATTATAGGATCTATTATTGCTCTTGCATATATTTTTATAATTCATCAACTAATGACACTAAATGTAAAATTCATATACTTTTTAATACCTATAATGGCCGGATTTTCACAGGTCTATTTTTCAAAGTATTATGGATTTGGAAAAAAAATTATTCTTTTGATTATTATAGGAGCATTTATTTTTTCCAGTTATAACTTCATCAAGTATGTAGATAAAAGAAAATTTATTGTTCACAAAGAATTTTTTGATAAAAAAAAATAGTAACAACAAATATTATAGATAAAAAAAAATCTTCATTTAATTGGATAACTAATTTAAATCAAAATCCAAATGATGAAATTGAAGATCTTAAAACAACAGTTTCATTTATAAAAAATGATCAACTTAATGCTAAATACGAAAGCATAGTAATAACTGATTATCAGTTTATTTTTTCTAAATTTGATATAAAAAATGTTCTAGTAAACAAGTGGTACCATCCTGGCGTTAGTTATCCTGTAGAAAGTGGGGATTTAAATTACAAAGTTTATACTAATTTTTTTATTAAAAAGGTTAGAGAAAACAATGTTAAAAAAGTATACTTTATAAAACCATCACTTTTTAAAGATGCTGACTATTTTTTAAAAATAATATTTTCTGAGTGCAATATTGAAAAAATTCAACCATTAAAACTTCTTACGATTTATAATTTAGAGAGTTGTTATTAAATCTTAGTTTATATTTTTTTTAAAATATCTTCTATTGATAATTTTTTGTTTATTGATTTAAGATTTTTTTTTGTGATTAGGATTTGATCAGGTATTTCATAGGTTGCGAAATTTTTTCTAAGAGTATTAACTATATTTGTTTTTAAATAATTTTTATCATTAGTCGTTGTTTGGACTATTAAGATTAATTTTTTTTCATACATAAAAGTCTTACAAAATTTAATCTTTTCCAATTTATCTACTATTTTTGATATTTGATCTAAATTAATTTTGTACCCATATCTTTTTATTATTTTATCTATTCTCTTCTTCACAAAATAAAAATTATCATTATCTCTTTTAGCTAAATCTCCAGTTAAAAAATATTTTCCTTTAAAAGATTTTTTTGTTAAATTTTTTTCTTTTAGATATCCACGCATTATGTTTTGACCAGAAACTCCAAGTTGTGACAGGTTAGTATTTTTATATTTAAACAGTTTAAACTTTACTCCAGGGATTGGAATTCCAATACTGTTAATTTTTTCTTTTAGTTTTTTTGGAGGCACATAAGAAAGTCTTGGTGAAGCTTCTGTTGCTCCATACATTATATAAATTTTATTTTTAAATTTCTTTAACAAAATATTTTTATATTTTACATCCAAATTACCCCCAGCTTGCGCTAAATATTTCAAAGTCGGAAATTTTTTTTTTACAAAGTCTGTTTTATTTAGGAGTATTTCAAAAGTAGAAGGAACACCATATATTGATGTGCACTTAAATTTATTAATTTCATTAATAACAGATCCGATAAATGGAGATTTATGTAAATAAATACTACTACCCATTTTCAAATGAGTATTTATAATTGACAAACCAAAAGAATAATTCCCAGGTAATAATAAATTTACGATATCTTTTTTATTTATTGGCAATATTTTTAGTATAGAATTTGTATTAAAGATTAAATTTTGATGTGACAACATAACTCCTTTTTTCTCTCCCGATGAGCCTGAAGTAAATAAAACTATAGCAGTATTTTTTTCTAAATTATTTTTTAATTTAATTCTTTTTCGAGTATAAAAATATATATTATTAGATTTGATAAAATTAACTCCTAATTGTTTTTTATGAAACTCTTTAGAAATTTCTTCTTCATTTAAGTTTGAATCAGTAATAAAATAATCTACATTAAATTTGTTTAAAATTTTTTGATATCTTTCACTAGAAATACCTTTTTCTACCAAAACAGCAGTATTTCCGTTTTTAATAATAGATAAATACAAAACTAGAAACTGTTCAGAATTGTCCAGACTTACTGCAATCAACTTTTTTTTATATTTTGAAAATATTTTTTTTGAAGCATTATTTACATTATTGAAAAGATCTGAATAAGTTAGCGCCCCATCTACAAATATCTTTTTATGACAATTTTTTTTGTTTTTTAGTATATAGTCACTGAAATTCATTTTTTCCTATATTTTTAAATAAATTATATCTTTTTTCTCTTTACTGTTCAATAAATGAACGGTATAAGGGTAAATTACTAAAAGTTACAAACAAATAATTTACTATGACAGAGATTAAAAACACAGAAGATCTATTTAAAAAACTTGATATAGATCAAAAAACCCTATCGAATGAACAAAAAAAATTTATTGCAGATAACGGATATTTAATTATACCACCCAGCAAGTTTATAAAAGAAAATCTTTCTCTTTTACAAAATATTACATCAGACTTAATAATCAAAGAAGGGGATAAGGGTGGATGGGAAGGTAAGGAACAGTACTACAAAAAAGGTAAATATTTTGAAACAAATGCTGACAGATTAGGCAACCTTATAGAAAAAGATATAATCTTTGGTAAATTAATTTTAATTCCAGAAATATTAGCTGCTGCTTACGAGGTGATCCAAACTGATATAAAAGTTGGGGGATTAAATTTTAGAAATCCTCACAAAGGACACGGTGAACAAGCGATCCATATCGATGGAAGACCTAGAAAAAATTTGTCCGATAGTTTTGCAGGTGTAGTAGTTTATATTTATTTAGATGAGTCCAAGATTGAAAATGGAGCCACTAGAGTTATACCGGGTACGCACAAAAAACTAGGATGGCCTGATTATCATATAAATACAAATGTTAGACACAAAGATGAAGTTAGAACATCCTTGCCAGCTGGTAGTGCCGTAGTATTGAATTTAAACACTTGGCATGCTGGAGCAAAAAACATAAGTGGAGAAGCAAGAAAAACAATTTTTGTTCAAATTAAAAGAAGAGAGGAAGGGCAACTTCTTAATTATAAAAAATTTTTAAGTAAAAAAACAAAAGAAAAATTAAATGAAGAACAAAAATATCTTTTAGGTATTAGAGATACTGATCCAACACAAACAGAAGATAGCGTAAGTGTTGGGGCTACCTATACAGAAGAATTTGGCAAATCAAGAGGTGACATAACTTAAGAATGAACTTTTATAGTAGTAAATTACGCGCATCCAGATATTTTAAAATTTTTGAAAATTACAAAAAAACTTTTAGCAAACAATTCTTGTTACAGAATTCAAATTTATTTATAGGTGATCAATCTCTTTATAAATTATTGATTAATTTTGAGTTAATTAAAAAAATTAAAGATGTAAAAGGAGATATAATTGAATTTGGAGTATGGAATGGAAATAATCTTCTTTTAATTAAAAAAATTTTAGACTATTTCAAATTAAAAAAAAAATTATATGGATATGATCACTTTAAAGGTATGCCAAAAGAAGCAAAAGATTATAAAAGAAATAATTTTTCTGGAGATAAAAAATTAATAAAGTACATTATAAAATTTTTTGGTTTAAAAAAGATACTTTTAATTGATGACGATATATTAAATTTAAAAAAGCACTTAAAGTCATTTAAGAAATTATCTCTTATTTATATTGATTGCGATATATACGAGACAACAAAAGAAATTCTTGAAAAGTTGTCAAAAAAATTATCAAAAGGTGGAATTATTGTTTTCGATGAGGGAAATCAAAAAAAGAATGTTGGAGAAACACTCGCTATGAGAAAGTTTTATAATAAAAATAAGAATAAATACAAAAGAGTATTTTTAAAAACAGGATATCAGCCAGATATCTATCTTGAAAAGATCAAATAATATTATGAAGTTTCCAATGATTAAATGGGCTAAGGAATTGTTTCCTATTTGCAGATCCTTAACTGGTGAAGGTAACTGAAAAACAATAAAATATTTTATGAATCTGAATCCTGAACTTAAAGTTTTAAAATTTAAATCAGGTACAAAAGTATTTGATTGGAATATCCCTAATGAATGGAACATTAAAGACGCATATATTCAACACCAAAGTGGGAAAAAGTTTGCTGAATTTAAAAAGAATAATCTGCACTTGGTTGGCTACTCTGTTCCCGTAAATAAAAAAATAAGCAAAAAAGAGTTACTTAAAAGAATTTTCACACAATCAGATCAGCCTAATGTAGTACCTTATGTAACAAGTTATTATAATAAAACCTGGGGTTTTTGCATGTCCCTTAATGAAAAAAAGAAACTTCCTAAAGGAAAATATAAAGTTTTTATAGATAGTGCATTAAAAAAAGGAAACTTAGATATAGCCCACTGTTTAATAAAAGGAAAAAAAAAACAGGAAATTCTTTTTAGTAGTTACATCTGTCATCCGTCAATGGCAAACAATGAACTTTCGGGACCAGTTTTGCTTAATGCAATTTTACTTTACCTTAAAGCAACTTATAAAAAACCAACTTATTCATACAGATTTGTTTTAGTTCCTGAAACTATTGGTGCTATAGCCTATATATCAAAACACTTATCTTCTTTAAAAAAAAGAGTAATAAGTGGATTTCAATTAACTTGCACTGGAGATGAAAGAGCTTATACAGCAGTTCACACTCCAAATGCTAACTCATTGACGGATCAAGCAATATCATCTTCTTTGTTGGGTTTAAAAAACGTCAAAGAGTTCTCCTTCAAACACAGAGGAAGTGATGAAAGACAATATTGCGCGCCTGGAGTTGAGCTTCCAGTTTGTAGCTTTTCCAGATCAAAAGATTATCCAGAATATCATACAGATAAAGATGATTTTAAAGTTGTTACACAAAAAGGTCTTGACGGTTCCTTTAATGTAATGAAAAATATTATAGATGCTTTTGAAACTGGAGTTTATCCTAAAAATATTTATTTATGTGAACCAAATTTAGGTAAAAGAAATCTATACACAACAAATATATCTCAGAAAGGAACTTACGGCCAAGAATTATATACAAGAAAACATTTATTAGCTTATGCAAACGGCAAAAGAAGTATTTTTGAAATATCAAATATTTTAAAAATTCCTCTTAAAACAATTTTAGATCAATATAAAATTTTAAAGCAAAAAAAAGTTTTAAGATAAAATGTTGAAGAACATATTTCAAAACTCAGGATTAAAAAATGGAGATAAAGTTTTAGTTTCTGCTAATACTAGAAATTTTTTAATTAAAAATAGAAAAAACTTTAATTTTGCAGTTAATAGCATAATTGATATGCTAATAGAAACTGTAGGAAAATCAGGAACAATAATTCTGCCTGCTTTTAATTGGGATTTTTGTAGAGGTGTTGAGTTTCATTATAAAAAAACCTCATCCCACTCAGGTGCTTTGGGTAAAGTAGCTCTTGATAGAAAAGACTTTATTAGATCAAAAAATCCTATTTATTCTTTCATAGCTTGTGGAAAAGACAGTAATCTTATTTCTGAGCTTAAACATGAAAGCTGTTTCGGACTAGACTCACCTTTGGGATATTTATTAAAAAATAAAGGTAAAAATCTTTTTTTAGATTTAGATTACAAAGAAGGAGGTTTTGTCCTAATACATGTCGCAGAACAGTCAGCAAAAGTAAGCTATAGATTTCATAAAAATTTTACGGGATTTTATACTGGCAAAGACCATAAAAGAATTAAAAGTACTTACTCAATGTATGTTAGAGATCCAAAATCTAGAGTATTAACCACTTTTGTTCACAAAGATTTTGATGAAGTTTTAAAATCATCAAATGCAATGACAAATACTTTTACAGATGGTTTCAATATTAATATTATAGATATGAAAAAAGCTTATGATCTATTAGTTGAAGATATGAAAAAAAAAGGAAACTTGACTTACACTACACATGATGAAAAACAGAATTAGAAATATTGAGCCATACGGGATTGATTCAAAACAAAAAAAAATTTTCTTTTGTAAAGAAATAAATTTATTAACCAAACACCATTATTCAAATTCTTATCAATATAAAAATTTACTTAATTTTTTTAAATACAACTTAAATAATATGGAATTAGAAAATTTTCCTTTTTTACCAACTCAAATTTTTAAGGAAATAGATCTTTTGAGCATAAATAAAAGAAATATTTTAAAAAAAATGATGTCCTCGGGTACTTCTGGCTCGAGTCCTTCAAGAATATATTTAGACAGAGACAATGCCTATAATCAAATATTTGTTCTAGCAAAAATAATGTCTACAATTTTAGGAAAAAATAGATTGCCAATGCTTATTGTTGATAACAAAACAAAAAACCCTACCAAAATTTCATTTAATGCTAGGATAGCAGCTATTAACGGATTCTCTACATTTGGAAAAGATCACACATATTTACTGAATGATGATGAAAGTATTAATTTTATTCAGCTCACAAATTTTTTAAAAAAATTTGGAAATAGTCCTTTTTTTATATTCGGTTTTACAAGTTATATTTTCAAATCAATAATTGAAAAATTTCCAAAGAATAAAACTTTTGATTTTTCAAAGGGTATTCTACTCCATGGTGGTGGTTGGAAAAAAATGGAAGATAAAAAAATAGATAACAAATCATTTAAAAATTTGTTAAAAAAAAAAGTAAATTTATCAAAAATTTACAATTATTATGGATTGATTGAACAAACTGGTTCTATATTTTTAGAGTGCCCTCTATGCTCCTGTTTCAGAACCACAGCTTTTTCTGACATACTTATTCGAGATAAACATTTTAAAGTTGTTCAAAATGGAAGAAAAGGTCTCATACAACTGTTTTCACTTTTGCCTACAAGTTATCCAGGACATATAGTTTTAACTGAAGATATTGGAGCAATTATAGATGACAACAAATGTATTTGTTCTAAAAGTGGAAAAAGATTTAAGGTTTTTGGAAGATCAAAAAAATCTGAACTGAGAGGTTGCAGCGATACAGTATGAAAAACTTAGAATATTTAGTTGGTGATAGTAAAATTTATAAAGATGTAAGCGAACCTTACAATACCAATATCATAAATTTATTGAGCGATTTATCATATGAATTAAATAATAAAAAATATTATAAATCATATAGCGATATAAAAACATTATCTTTCTTTTGCAGAAAAGCTAATTTGCTTAATTTGAAAAAAAAATCAAAGAATTATGATGATCAGCCCAGGCTAGGTTTGGGTTTAGTTTTTCATGTAACTCCATCAAATATTCCTACGAACTTTTTCTATTCATTAATCTTTGGTTTAATAAATGGAAATTCAAATATAGTTAAAGTTCCATCTAAAAACTTTGAACAAATCGATATAATTTGCAAAGTTTTAAATAAACTTTTATTAAAAAAACATAAAAAAATAAAAAATTTTATTAAAATTGTTAGATATAGCGATAACGATGATTACACTAAAAACATTTCATCTTATTGTGATGCAAGAGTTATTTGGGGAAGTGATAAGACAGTTGAAAATATTAGAAAATTTAGACTACAACCAAGATCAATAGAGCTTACTTTTCCAGATAGATATTCTATGTCTCTAATAAATTCTAATGAATTTGTTAAACTAAATACTGAAAAAAAAAAATTATTGGTGAATAAATTTTATAATGATACATTTATAGCAGATCAAAACGCCTGTTCATCACCCCAGCTAATTTTATGGACAGGAAATAAAATTAAAAAATCAAAACTTCTATTTTGGAGTCTCTTAAGCAATCTAGTAGAAAAGAAATATGATTTGTCTGAAATGGCAGCTGTAGAAAAATACACAGAATTATGCAAAAAAATTATAACTGATAAAAATATCAAAGATTTTAAAAATTTTTCTAATAACATTTTTACAACTTCTTTAAAGAAAATAAATTCAGAAGTAACTGCATACAGAGGTAAATGGGGATTTTTTTACGAATATGAAACAAAAAATTTAAATATACTAAATAAAATATCTTCAAAAAAAATACAAACTTTGACTTACTTTGGTGTAAAAAAAGAACTTCTTAAAGCATTTATGATAAAAAATAAATTATCTGGAATAGATCGTATCGTACCCATCGGCCAAGGATTGGATATAAATTTTTTTTGGGATGGCTATGATATTAATAGAGTCTTAACAAGAGTAATTGATATTAAATGAAAAAGATAACATTAGATAAAAAGGGAATTTGTGAGTATCAACAAAATAGAGACCCATATTTAATGATAGATTATGCATCAGAAGTAATTCCAGGAAAATCTGCTCAAGGATATAAAGATCTTAAAGAGGATGAGTGGTTTTTTAAAGTACACTGGCCTAATGACCCAAATATGCCTGGAATGTTACAAATAGAATCATTAGTTCAAATGAGTGCGCTTGCTATTTTAACTTTGCCGGGAAACAAGGGTAAGGTTCTTTATTTAACATCAGCCACTGAATTAAAATTTATCAAAAAGATAATTCCAAAAGATAGACTGTATATAGAAACTTCTATCAAGAGTTTTAAAAGAGGAATTGCCGTTTGTGAGGGAAGAGGCATAATAGCAGATAAATTAGCTTGTAAAGCAACATTCAATTTAATATTACTAGACGAACTAAATAAATATATTAATTAATACTATGCCTATTGCATCTTCACTATTAAATAAACCCAGATTAGTTGAAAAACTAAGAAAGTTTTATGACTACGTCCAAAAAAATGACGGAAAAGTTGGAGCCAAAACAAGAGGTATAGATCTTAATTTTAATAATGCTTGTAACTTAAGATGCAAATATTGTTTTACAAACTCCCCTAAAGGAGATCACGTTAAAGAATACCTTGATATAGGAGCTATAAAAAAATTAGCCGACGAGGCAGATGAACTTGGTTATTTTGAGTTTGATTTACAAGGAGGGGAACTTCTTCTTCAACCTGATAAATTATTTGAAGTTTTAGAAGCTATTAAACCTGAAAGATTTTATTTGTATTTAACAACTAATGGATACTATTTAGATAAACCTATGGCTGAAAAACTAGCTAAATACAAAGTTAGCAGAGTTTCAGTTAGTATTGATAGCATGGATGAAAAAATACACGATGAGATAAGAGGCAGAAAAGAGTCTTGGCGAAGAGCTATTGAGGGCTTAGAGCATGTTAGAGAAGCTGGAATGGATCCTTATCTAAATATTACAGTTGGACACTACAATGCTAATACAGATCACTTTAAGCAATTGCTAGATTATTCTAAACAGAAAAAATATAAAACCCTCCTTAATGTTGCCGTACCTTCTGGTATGTGGCAAAAAATGGATGGAATTATATGTGATGACAACGATAGAGAGTATTTGAAAAAAATTAGAAAAGAATACAAAAACTTAGTGAGAAATATTTGGAACCCATTTGATAAAAATCATGAAAAAATTCTTGGTTGTACTACAGTGAACAGAGTATATGTTACACCAATCGGAGATGTTTTAGTTTGCCCATATGTTCATATTAAAATAGGAAATATATTTGAACAATCTCTTAAAGAAATAATTGATCATGGTTTCAGTATAAAATACTTCAGAAACCATAGCGACCTATGTTTGGCAGGAGAAGATAAAGATTTTATAAAAAGATTTATGACTAAAAGTGGCCAAACTATATTTAAACCTGCACTGGCTAAAGATATTTTTTCAAAAGAGGATTATATATAGAAAATGGAAAATAAGACAAAATATCAAGAAACTTTTATTAAATCTCTTTCAATAGAAAAAGAAAAGTTTAGTGAAGATCTTAAATATAACGAGATTCCTGAATGGGACTCAATAGGCCATATGACTCTTATGTCAGGTCTAGAGGAACAATTTGGAATATCTATAGAAACAGATGATATTGTGGAATTTGGATCTTATAAGGAAGGTATTAATATACTCAAAAAATATAATATTAATATTAAGTAATTTTATCTTAAGATAAACTTAAATTTATATAGTTCAACTTGAACAAATCACTAATTCCTAGTAAACATTAAAATCTATAGGGCCTGTAGCTCAGCTGGTTAGAGCAGTACACTCATAATGTATTGGTCCCAGGTTCGAATCCTGGCGGGCCCACCAACACAACCTTATGGTTTTAATTTTCTATAAACTCTTGA
>MDTB01137150.1_pt1 | contig 25161 bp, 26 predicted proteins | sample 811161 | NCBI WGS metagenome assembly MDTB01 (sample SAMN05326650, study PRJNA326480) | marine metagenome | isolation source: seawater | place: Mediterranean Sea | collected 2009
AACAACAATATTTCTTCCCATAGAATCAATAGTAAGATTATTCATTATTTTGAGCATTTTAACATATTTAATAAATGAAAATGCTGGTATAAAAAAATCATCTTGTGTGTATTTTACATAATTATATAAATGATAAATCTCATCATTAATAAGAATGTAAGAAGAACCACCTGAAACAACTATACGATGATCTTTATAAAAAATTATTGCTTTGTTATTATCAATAATGAAGTCAGATTTTAATTCAAGAATATTAATAAATTCATTCAGTGAAACATAAGAGGTATTATCAATTAATTGCAGGGCTATGGAGCTGGATTTTGAAAAAAGTAAAGAAGAAAAAACTAAACCTGCGATAAATGTTATGACTTTGCGTATGATATAAAGCTTCCTATGGATTGGTGATCATTTTTTGATCTTTGATTCTATATATTTTTTGATGAGGGTAAATTGTTTCATCATCATGTACCATTTGATATTTGCTATAAGCTAAAAACTCAATATAATCTAAATTATTCGTTAATTGATTAATATTATTTCTGATAAAATATTCTTCTTTTTCTAAAATGGAAATTTCATTTAATAGGTTATTTTTTTCTTCATAAAGAAATAAAAGCTTAACAAGGCCAGTCTGATTGAAGGTAATCCATATAAATCCTAAAAATATGATAACAGCAATGGAGTTCAATTTAGTTTTTTGTTTTTTTCTCATTTTAATAAATGACCCAAATAATGTTGATTTCCAAATTGAACAGAACTAGAAAAACTCTCCTCAATTCTAATTAATTGATTGTATTTTGCTGTTCTATCAGTTCGGGATACAGAGCCAGTTTTAATTTGACCAACACCCATTGCTACAGCTAAATCTGCAATGGTAGTATCTTCTGTTTCTCCAGATCGATGAGAAATAATAGATCCAAAATTTGCTTTTCTTGCCATCCTTATTGTATCTACTGTTTCAGTAATGGTTCCAATTTGATTTAGTTTGATTAAAATAGCATTCATTGATTTATTATCAATTGCTTTTTGTAACCTAATAGGATTAGTAACAGTTAAATCATCTCCTACAAGTTGAACATGGTCGCCCAAAACATTAAATAAGTCTGACCAGCCATTCCAATCATTTTCATCTAACCCATCTTCAATAGAAACAATCGGATATTTAGAGCATAAATTTTTATAATATTCAATCATATCATGAACTGATAATTCTTGATTCTCAGATTTTAAATGATAAGTATTATTATCTTTATTATATAGTTCACTTGCTGCAACATCTAATGCTATAAAGACATCCTTGGCTGGTTCGTATCCAGCCTTCATTATTGCATCCATTATAATATTAATAGCATGCTCATTTGAAGATAAATTAGGAGCAAATCCGCCTTCATCTCCAATAGAGGTTTGATAATGATTTAATTTAAGTAATTTTTTTAAATGATGAAAAATTTCTACGCCCATTTGCAATGAATGGGAAAAGGATTCTGCGCCTAAAGGAAAAATCATAAATTCCTGTATATCAATATTATTATCAGCATGGCTTCCTCCATTAATAATATTCATCATGGGTACTGGCATTATTGGTTCATTTTCTAGTAGCAAAGCATGAAGTGGAATATGATTATGATGTGATAATGCATGTACATATGCAAGTGAAACACCTAATATTGCATTTGCTCCTAAATTTTTTTTGTTATCTGATCCATCTAGCGCAATCAGTGTATGGTCCAAATCTCTGTAATTCTCAAATTGTTGGCCAACAAGTTCATTGGCAATCGTTTTATTTATATTATTAATAGCTTTGTAAACACTCTTACCAAGAAACTTTGGAGAGTTGTCTCTTAATTCTAGAGCCTCGAATGTACCAGTCGAGGCGCCGCTTGGCACACTAGATCTTCCAAAAGATCCATCATTTAAAGTTAAGTCTACCTCAATAGTTGGATTTCCTCTGGAATCTAAAATTTGACGAGCTTTAATATTTTTAATTGTAATCATTTATAGTAATTTTTTTAGTCTTGTCATTCGAAAATATAAGATTATTTATTATAAAATAAATGTAAATTTGATTTAATTATAATTTTTATACAAAATGCTTAAGATTACTAAATATAATGACTCACTTTTTGAAGAATGGGAAAAATTTATTTCTGAATCTAACAATGGAACCATTTTTCAAAAACAAGCCTTTCTTCAATACCATATTAATAGAAAGTTTGTTGATGGCTCATTAATTATTAAAAACAAGAGTACTATTGTAGCTGTGGTTCCTGCTGCTATCAATGAGAACATTCTATATTCACATCCAGGATCTAGTTATGGTGGTATAGTTTTATCGCATAATATTGATTTTAAAATGCTTCATGAAATTTTAAAAGTGATTGACGAATATTGTATAGCGCAAAGGTATAAAGCTTTATTTTTAATAAATAGTCCATCTATATATCAAAAAAAATCAGATCAATCTTTAGACTATTTGTTGCAATGGAATGGATTTAAACAAACAGAATTATATATATCTCATGCAGTAGATATGTCTAAAACATCAGATATTTTAAGTTTATTAGCTAAAAGAAAGCGTCGATACATAAATAACAATCAAAAACTGAATTCATTGACTTTTGAAGAAAAAGGCTATCTAAAAGAATTTTATGATATTTTGGTTACGTCAAAAAAGAAGTATAATACAACCCCTACACATTCTTTAGATGAGCTAATAAAGTTAAAAGATATGTTTCCAAAACAAATAAAGTTATTGGTAACAAGAAATGATAATAAAATAATTGGGGGTAGTTTAATATTTTTTACAAATGATAATGTTGCATTAGTTTTTTATAATACTATTATTGAAAAATATAGAGAATCACAAATAGCAATGCTTCAATTATACAAATGTATGGAAATTGCTAAAAAATATAATTTACGTTGGATAGATTTTGGAGTATCACATACTCCAGAACAAGAAAATCCTTTAGCTCCTAAATTTAGTTTAATTCATTTTAAGGAACAGTTTAATGCAAAGGGTGTTTTAAGAATAGCATATCAAAAGGAATATGGGGATTATTAAAAATAATTTTTGGGGTATTACTGCTATATATAGCATTGGATTTTTGTCCTTACGTGCGATTTCTTTTTTACTATTACCATTATATACCAATTTATTATCAACTCTTGAAGCAGGGTATGTTTTTATTTTATATACCATTATTGCATTTTTAAATACTATTTATAATCATGGTATGGATTCATCGCTATTAAAATATTTCAAAGATAATAATGATAGTAAAATTATTACAACATCAATGATATATTCATCCATATGGGGCATTGTATTAAGTATACTAATTTATCTTTTTAGTAAACCGTTAATTTACTTCGATGAAGTCACTCATTATTCACACCAGCAGATTGCACTGTTTTTGGTTGGAATACTTTTTTGTGATATGCTGTCATCTAGATTAATGACGATGATAAGATTATTAGAAAAGCCTATTTATTTTTTAGTGGTTAGTTTTGCAAATGTTCTATTATCAATATTTTTAAATGTTTGGTTTATATATAATTTGAATATGGGATTTAGTGGTGCACTTATAGCTTTATTTTATGTATCTATAGTGAATCTATTATTATTAGTTCCTTTGTTGGTAACAAAAATAAAAATCAACCTCTTTGATTATAAACTATTAAGTATGATGATAAAGTTTAGTCTTCCGTTTCTACCTGCTTCAATTTTTTTCATAATGATTGAAATGGCAGATAGAATAATGCTCGGATGGTTAAGCTCTGTTGATGATGTTGGTTTATATGGTGCTGGATACAAGATTGGTGCTCTTATATTGTTAATCGTAAAAGCATTCAATCTAAATTGGCAACCATTTTATCTAAAACCTGAAAATCAAAATGATGTAAGAGCGTTTGAATCAATAGGTACAAAGTTTATTGTCTTATTAATCTTTTTTTCTACTTTACTTTCAATGTTATGGTCTTTTCTATTTCAGTTTCAAATTAATGGTAATTACCTCATTGGTAACGAATTTTGGGCGGGCGGGAATATAATACCTATCATTGCATTAAGTTATATTGTCTATGGTATTTTTATACTTCAAATGCCCTCAATCTATATTAAAGAAAAGCAATCATGGGTTCCCTATTTTTGGGGAATAGGCTGTATAATTAATATTCTAAGTAATTATATTTTAATTCCAAACTATGGATTTTATGGCGCTGCAATATCAACACTCTTTGCATATATATCAATGGCTTTATTTTTAATGTATAAAAATATTATATGGATGCAAATTAAATATAATCTAAAAGATATTGGTTATATTTCGATAATTAGCGCTCTTGCTCTCTACTGCTATTTCAGTTTAGTTGGGAATATAGTATTCATTGGATTAATGTACTTGTTTGCAAGTACATTCAAGATTATAAATATATTTAAGAAGACATGATTTCTATAATTATTCCTACCTATAATAATTCAAAACAGTTAATTAGAACAATAAAAAGTATATCAAAACAAAATTATGATAATATTGAAATAATCGTAATTGATGATTCGTCAGCAGATGATACAAAAATTCAAATTGAAAAACTTAAAAACAAAAAAATTAAATATTATTACAATGTTGATAATTTAGGAACAACTCAATCGCGTCTAAAGGGAATAAAAAAAGCTTTAGGAGAATATATCGCATTTTTAGACCATGATGATGTTTGGATAAATGATAAACTAACAGTTCAATATGAATGCTTAAAAAAGAAAACATTAGATTTTGTTATTTCTAATTATGTTGTCAAAGATTTGATTAATAATGATCAATATGAAAGAAGTATGAGTGCCTTTGGAAATGACTTTCAATATAATATTATTCGTAATCCTGGCCCATTTTTTCAATGCTGTTTATTTAAAAAAGAATTTTTACTAAATAATATAGATTCTTTTGATAGTCAGTCTGAACCATCAGAAGATTGGGACTTTTTTATTTCAATTTCAAAGGTTGATCCTAGGGTTGAAAATATTAATATGAATCTGTTTGAGTGGAATTTAAATGACAACAGTCAATCGTCAGATTACTACAAAGAAACATGTGCAATCGAATATATTATCAATAAGCATAGAAATTATATTAACAAAGTTGGTGGTAAAAAAATACTATCACTCCAGTATAGAAAGTTGGCTAGCATGTTTTTATATTCAAAAGATTATAAAAAAATGAAACATTACTATATACAAGCCATTAAAAATGATAAGCTTTCAATCAAAAATATAATTTTAAATGTTATTTGCCTTATGCCTAAAAATATTGCGCAGTCAATACTGAAAATCATGACAAATCAAATAAAATGAAAACAAAAAATATTCTTATTATTTTTTTGGGAGACTTTAATTATGATGCTCGTTGTATTAATATGCTGCGTTCGTTTAGATCAGAAAACCATCGAGTTACTTTGATAGGGACCCATGAAGAGATAATTAATGACACTGGATTGGAAGGTGTTACTTTCCATAGTATAAAACTAAAAAGAAAAAGAGTTTTAAAATATGTTGAGTTTTTTCTAAGAGTGAACCGATTTACATCTAAACAAAAATATGATATAGTCGTTGCATCTGATTTATACTCATTGGCATCTGCATGTGTTTCAGAAACGAAAAAAATTATATATGATTGTCGAGAAATATATACAGAGCTAGCTGCACTTGAATCAAAATTCATATATAAAAAAATAACTTATTTATATGAAAATTATTTTCTACGGTACGTTAATCAAATTATTACAACCGCTAAATCGGATGAAGAAATGCTTAAAATTATTTATAATCAGCATTCACACTTATTATGGAATCAAATTTATAATTATCCAGCTAATATATTAGATTATAATAAAGTGTTTGACATTCATAAAGAGCTCAATATTAAAACAAATCATAAACTAATTGTTTATCAAGGAGTAATACAAAAACATAGAGGTGTGGGACAATTAATTAAATTAATTTTTCAATCTAGCGGATTTTCAGCAATTATCATTGGTGATGGTCAAGAAAAAAAGTACTACGAAAAACTAGTTAAAAAATATAATGTGCAAGATAAGGTTTTCTTTATTGGGAAAATACCATATCTTGATCTATTTCAATATACTTTAGCTTGTGATATTGGATGGCTTGTTATTAAAGGTCATGGAATAAGCAATCAGCTAGCCTTGCCAAATAAATTATTTGAATATACTATTGCAGATCTTCCTATTATATCATCATCATTAACAAATATGGAAAAAATAGTAGAAAAATATAACTTGGGCGTTGTAGTTAGTGAAGACAATGTGAAAGAACAGCTTGCAGCTCTTAAGGAGATTGAAAAGTATTTTAAAAAAAAGAATATGAATGATAATGTTAAATTTACTTGGTCTTCACAACATCAAACGCTCATGAATATTATCAATGAATAATCAAGAAAATAAAATTTCAATTGTTATCATTGGATATAATACAGCATCTTATCTTTCTAAAACTTTAAAAGCTATTAATGAACTTCAAGCCCATCAAGAATACATTGAAGTTATATATATTGACGATGGTTCTACTGATAAATCCTGCGATGTTTTTAATACAACAACATTAAACTATAGAAAAAAAATGTTTAAGTTGAAAGAAAATCGCGGAAGGGTCATTGCCCGCTCTAAGGGTGTTGAACTCGCAAAATATGATTGGATTTTATTTCTAAATAGCAATATTGTCGTAAATAAAGACTTAATTGTTAAATATAACGAATCAATTTCTAATTGTAATGCATTGGTATATATGGGTAGTTTAAAATATCAGTCTAAGGATAGTACCTTTTGTAATTATTTGAATCATCCCAGGCGTGGAATCAATAATTATAAAAATCATTCATTGGTTGATTATACAAATGTTTTATTTAGTAATTGTCTTGTGAGGCGTTCTGTTTTTGATTCAATTAATTTTAATATAAATTTAAGATTTTATGGTGGTGAAGAATTAGATTGGGCATATAGGATGAATAAAAAATTTCCAAATAAAGTACGTGCTAGTAAATATGCAATTGCTTTAAGAGATAATCATCCTGATTTTATTGATCATACAAATAAGCTATTAGAGTTTGGAAAATTTAATTTTGTTGAACTAGATGAAACGCTTCAACTAGATATTGTTAAATATAAGGTACTTCTAAAATCAAATAGATTATTTCTATCGATCTTTAAAATTGCACTTAGTTTATCATTCAAGCTGTACAAAATGCCTTTGATTAATGTGATGATAATAAGGTTAGGATTTTTATCTGCTATATTAAATGGCTACTATAAAACAAAATTAAGCAGCGACTTCAAAATTACCTGATTCAAGGTCTTCTTCTGTTGCAATTTCCCAATCATCATCAATATCATCTATAGATGATGAATTTTCAATAACATTAGGTGTCTGGGGTTGAACTGCAACTTGAGAGCTGGGTAAGTTAACTGGGTCAATTGAGTTATAACCATGCATTGAATATAAAAGGGGTAAAGTTGACGCAAAAACAATGAATAAAGTAACTGCAATTCCAGATGCACTAAATAACATTGCTCCTTCAGGAATTGGAACCTCTTCAACTCCAAAAAAGAAAAAGAAAGAAATGGCAAAAATGAAACCCACAGAGCTTAATATTTTTGAGAATGTAATTGTATCAAAAGTATCCAGATATATAGTAATGATAGACCACGATAACAGGGTAATTAAAATTACAATTGTTGATTCAATAAATTGATATGAACCAATAAAAACAAAATATATTAAAAGACCTAATGCTAGAACACCATAACTAATAAAATTTTTCATTAATGAAGTCATCTCTCTTCTCTTTTTTGTTGGGTAATTAATTTCAAAATTAAAATTTTAAAAAACAAGAAGAAATATACTTAAATTCTCATATGATTAATTCTCCTAAAATTAAAGTTGGTGTTATCGGTGTTGGACATTTGGGCAAATTTCATGTACAACAATATCATAATATTAATAATGTAATATGCATGGGTGTTTTTGATACTAATTCAAAGGAGGCTCGTAGGGTTTCCAAAGAATATAATATCAATGCATATGATGTATTAGCAGATTTAGTGCAGGAATGTGAGGCAGTATCTATTTGCACACCTACCTCCACCCACCATGCTGTTGCCAAACAAGCCCTTTTATCTGATTGTCATATTCTAATAGAGAAACCTATTACGCATGATATCGTTGAAGCCCAAGATTTAATTAAAGTATCAAATGAATATAATAAAATAATTCAGGTGGGTCACATTGAACGATTTAATCCTGCATTGTCTGAATTAAATTTAGACAATATTAAGCCTATATTTATAGAGTCACATCGGCTGTCGCCTTTTAATATTAGAGGAACTGATGTTGATGTTGTTCTTGATTTAATGATTCACGATATAGATATTCTATTAAATCTTGTTAAATCTGATATTAATAATATTGTAGCATCTGGAGTGTCTGTTCTTTCTAATAAAATTGATATGGCAAATACTCGAATTGAATTTACAAATGGCTGTGTAGCTAATTTAACTGCAAGCAGAATTTCTAAAAAACAATTACGTAAGTTTCGAATTTTTGAAAATAATAAATACACTAATATTGATTTTTTACATCCTTCACAAGAAATATACATTCTTGATAAAAATAAACCTAAAAAGAAATCTCCGTTCGTTATAATCAGTGAAAATAAAGATAAGTACATATTATATAGTAAATCAAAAATTAAATCATATAATGCGCTTACTTTAGAATTAGATAATTTTATTGATTCAATTGTAAATCAAAAAAAACCACTCGTTTCAGCCTATGATGGGATTGCAGCTATTGAGGTTGCATTTAAAATACTACAACAAATTAATTATAATAATAATAAATGAAAAGATATGTGCTGATTGCAGGAGAAACATCAGGTGATCAATATGGAAGTCAGTTGATGGAGGCGTTAAAAGAAATAAACCCTGAATCTGTATTCTGGGGTATTGGCGGAGAAGATATGATTGGTTCAGGACTGAATCAATTTGAAAATATTCACAATATGTCAGTAGTGGGTTTTTCTGAAGCATTAAAGAAGGTTCCTACAATGTTAAAACTTGCCAATAGATTGTCTCAATTTATTAATGAGGTAAAACCTGATCGAGTTATTTTAATTGATTTTCCTGGGTTTAATTTAAGTTTAGCAAAAAGGATCAAACGTCTCTCCAATGAAACTAAAATTGATTTTTTTATAAGTCCACAAATTTGGGCCTGGAATAAAAAACGAGTTAAGATAATAAAAAAATATATTAATCACATGATTGTTATTTTTCCTTTTGAAACATCTTTTTATAAAAAGTACGGCATCAAGGCTCATTATGTTGGGCACCCTTATCTTGATCAATGGAAACCATCCACATCGAAATATTTAAGAAAAAAATTAAATCTTGAAACTTCTAAAAAAATTGTTGGCATTTTTCCTGGAAGTCGAGCTCAAGAATTAGAAGTTCATCTTCCCATATATTTAAAAGTTGCAGAATCTTTATCGAAACAAAAAAATGTTAAATGTGTCATTGGTCTTGCCCCTGGTTTCGATAAATTAAAAATAGAACGCCAATTTAATATTGGAAATATTAAAATAATCGATGATGAGCCATTAAAGCTTTTGGAGTGTTGTGATGTAGCACTTGTTACTTCTGGAACTATTTCTTTGCAAGCAACTTTCATGAATACGCCATGTGTCGTAGCGTACAAATTGTCTCGCCTATCTGGATATTTATCTAAATTATTGATGAAAGTAAATTTTATTTCAATGACAAATATTGTTGCAAATAAAAGTATAATTCCTGAATTTGTTCAAAAAGAAGTGAATGTTAAAAATTTATATTTTATAATTTCTAAATTACTTAATGATGATGAGTATTACAAAAAAGTGAAGCTGGAAATGGGTTCTGTTAAAGAAACTTTTGTTAGTAAAAAGAATGTTATTAACAATGCAGCTAAAATCATTAACAAATGAAAAAAATAAAAATATTTTTATTATCAATAATAATGCATTTTTGTTTTTTTGTATTATTTCGCACAAATCGTTGGAAAATCACAGGATATGATAATTTCAAAATTGCAATTGAAAATGATTATCCTATTATGTTGTGTACCTGGCACTGTCGACTTTTATATGCATCATATTTTTTCAAAAAAAACAAAACGGCTAATCTTTGGGCTATTGCTAGTACCCATGAAGATTCAGAGCTAATATCTCGTTTTCTTAAAGGGGCGTCAATAAATTTAATTAGGGGCTCTAGTACGCGTGGTGGAAATAATGTTATAAAACAAATGTTAACTATTCTAAAAAATTCCCAGTCTATTGTTGCAATTACTAATGATGGTCCAAAGGGGCCTGCAAGAGTTGCAAAGCTTGAATCATATAGAACTGCCATTAAAACCAATGCTCAAATAATTGCAATTTCTTGTAATTCAACAAATTTTTGGCGGGCTCGTTCTTGGGATAGACTGCATATCCCAAAGCCTTTTGGCACCATTTATATTAATTTTTCAAAGCCAATGAAAATTAAAGAGAATGCAAATGATATTAAGAATACTGACAAGCTTAGTAATTTTCTTAATAGTCAATTAAATCAATTAGATCAAAATATATAATGATGATTGTACAGCTTTTGATTAATGGGGTTGCATTACTAAGAAACAAGCTATATCAATTAAATATTATATCTAAAGAATCTTTTGATATCCCAATTGTATCAATAGGAAATATTTCAATGGGGGGTACTGGTAAAACCCCTATGGTTTCATGGTTATGTCAAAAATTGATGTCCTCAAATATTAGGCCCTGTATAATAACAAGAGGGTATAAGAGAAAAAGCTCAGATATGATTGTTGTAAATCCAGATGAAAAAAACAAGTATATCGTTGATGATATAGGGGATGAACCTTTTGATCTATTGAGAAGGCTACCAGGAATATCAATGGTAGTTCATAAAAATAAATCTGAGGCAATAAAAACTGCGATTAATGTTTTAGATATTGATGTAATAATATTAGATGATGGGTTTCAATCATTATATATAAATCGAGATATAGATATTGCTTTGCTAAATCATAAAAACAAAAACATATTAAATAGAGAACCCTATCGTAGTTTAAAGAGAGCCGATGTAATTGTTTTTAATGATGGTATAAATTTGTCAAACTTTAAATCTTTTATTAATGAAAAGCTTGACGGATATAAAACTTTACAATTGACTATGAGAAAAAAACCTTCGATAAGTCTGAAAAACAAAACAAATATTCCATTATTAGCCGTTTCCGGAATTGCAAACCCTAATTCCTTTTACAATTCATTAATAGAACAAAAAATTAATGTGATTAAGCACCTGCAATACAAAGATCATCATAATTATTCAAAAGAAGATATGAATAAAATATATCAATTAGCCAAAAAGAAAGATTGTGGGGGTATTATAACGACTTCAAAGGATTATTATAAGTTAATAGAGTTAAATTTAAAAAATATTAAAATATACCGGGTAGATATAGATTTTATTCCCATAAAGGATGATGTTTTAACTGGGAATGAATTGATAGACAAAATAAAAAATAAATTATGATCACAAAGCCCAAGAATATTATAGTTGTTGAAAATCAGTTAGCAATTAAATGGAATGATGGCAAAGAATCTTTTTTGGATTGCAAAAAATTAAGGCTGTCTTGTCCTTGTGCAAACTGTTCAGGAGAAAATGATATTTTTGGCAATATGTATGTTAACAAAGATCAACTACCTAGTTCAAAATCAAATTCAATTATTATTAATTATGAGTATGTTGGTCATTATGGAATTCGTTTTTTGTGGGGAGATGGTCACAATAATGGAATTTATTCCTTTAAGCTGCTAAAAAAATTGGATGATTCTAAATAAAAAACATTTAATTTTTGATTGGAATGGTACGCTGATTGATGATGCGTGGATTTTTGTTGATATATTAAATGCATTGTTGAAAAAACGTAACTTGAATCAAATTGACTTAAATAAATATCAAGAAATGTTTTGTTTTCCCCTTTCTGACTTTTATCAAACTCTTGGGTTTGATGTAACCCTAGACTCTTTTAAGATATTAAAGGAGGATTTTATTTTTGAATATAAAAAAAGACAATTTCTGGCGCACTTGTTTCCAGACACTCTTGATGCTCTTAATAAAATAAAATCACAAAGTGTGAAGCTTTCAATTCTTTCGGCTTCAAATCAAAAAATATTAAATTCTCTTATGAGCTTTTATTCAATAGATCATTTTTTTGAATATATTTCGGGTGTTGATAATTACGAGGCACTTGGCAAAGAAAGCCTGGGGTTTAATCTGTTAAAGAATTTAAACGAGTCGCGCAGCGATATAGTTATGATTGGAGATACAGATTTAGACTACAGAATTAGTCAAAAATTAGGAATAGACTGTATATTAATTTCCAGGGGACATCAATCACATAAAAGACTGTCAAAACTTGATTGTCCAGTGATTTTTTCATTAGTAGATTTGTTAGAATAAAAAGAATGATTATCAGTAAAAAATATTGTTACGCCCATTCTTTCAAGTTTGTTTTTTAATGTTTTATTATTAATCGTGTAAGCCATTATTAAAAATTTATTTCGTATAAGCCAACTAATAAATCTCTGTGAAACAAATTTTCCATTTGGATTAATAAATGTAGGTCGAAGGAATTTAATCATTATCTTGTTTATTATCATTTTATTATTTCTTAAGCTTTCTTGACCAATAACATATCCAATTAAAACATTTCTAAAATAAAGCCTCATTTGCAATAAAAGCACATAATTAAAACTTGATATTATACATTGGCTGACAATGTGATTTTTTTGTATAAATTCTTTTATTTTTTTGATAATAAAATGATTATTGAGCTTATTTGATTTAATTTCAATATTAAAAATTATGTTTTTATTTTGCTTTATAATTGGCAACAACTCACTAAGCAGTGGTGGTATATTTTGATTTAGCTTTTTCATTATTTTACATATTTGAAAATATGTTAACTCATTAATATGAAGGATTTTATTGTTTTTTTTTAAATATAGGTCGTGATATATAATAAGCTTTTTATCTTTTGTAATTTGAACATCCATTTCAAGGCCTTTACAGCCAAGCTCAATAGCCCTACTGAAGGATATTATACTATTTTCTTTTTCAATCCATGGTGCTCCCCTATGTGCAAAATAAAATGAGCCACCGTTTTGTTTTAATGCATTTATTATCATGTAAACAATTGCTTGTAATTTATATTGTTAATAACTTGTTGATAAGTTATGGATGATAAATTAAACAAAAAAGAAGTTTGGAGTAAGTGTCTATTATTTATAAAAAATAGAATTCAAGAAACTGCATATCAAACCTGGTTTGATGGGGTTAATGCTGCTTCAATCAGCGATGAAGACATCACTTTACTTGTTCCAAACAAATTTCACTATGATTGGCTTGAGTCAAAATATAGAATGCTTATTGAAGAGTCAATTAAACACGTAACCTCCAAATCATTTATAATTAATTATACCGTGCCCATAACATCAAAATCATCTCAAGAAATTCCTTCCTTTTCAAAAAAGAAGAGTAATTACCCTCAATATCAGCCGAGATACAATAAAACAAAAAATTTTAACTCTCAATACACGTTTAATTCTTTTATTGAAGGAAAAGATAATCAGTTTGCAAAGGCTGCCTGCGAGTCTGTCGCTGATGCTCCTGGTACAACCCCTTTTAATCCTTTATTAATATATAGTCAGACTGGCTTAGGTAAAACGCACTTGTTACAGGCTATTGGTAACAAGGTATTAAAAAAATATCCAGACTATCAAATAACATACTTAACGAGTGAAAGATTTATGTTAGAGTTTATTAGCTCTATTCAAAAAAATAAATCAACAGACTTTGCAAATCAATATAGGTCTTCGGATATTTTATTAATTGATGATGTACAATTTTTCGAAGGAAAAGAACAAACCCAGGAACAGTTTTTTCATTTGTTTAATGATTTGTTTGAAAAGGGCAAGCAAATTGTGTTGACTGTTGACAAGCATCCTAATCAATTACTTGGGATTAAAGAGCGCTTGGTTTCTCGTTTTCAGTCAGGGCTTATGGTTGATATCCAACCACCTGATCTTGAAACTCGAATTGCAATTCTAATGAATGAGGCAGAGCAGAATAATATTAATTTAAGCTACAAAATAACAGAATTTATTGCAGCATCTATATCTTTTGATGTGCGAAAAATGAAGGGTGTTTTAGTTCGCCTGCTGGCTATTTCGTCTCTGAAACAAGTAGATATTGACAATAAACTAGTTCAACAAGTAGTGCGAGAAATGGTTGGTGAAAAAGAATTCAATACTATTAGTATTAAGGAAATATCTAAATATGTGACCTCTAAGATGAATATTAGTGAGCGCCTTGTAAGGGGAAAGTCACGTAGACAGGAAATTGCTCTGGCTAGACAGATAATTATGTATTTATCTAGAGAGCTAACAAATTTGCCCCTTGTAAAAATTGGGGAAAACATTGGCAAAAGAGACCACTCAACAGTAGTCCATGCCTGTAAATTAATAGAAAAGAAAATAATTAGTGATGATATTTTTAAAAATCAAATAAATGAATATTTATCTGTATTGTCAAAACAATAAAATGGAGTAATTATGAAGAAAATCTTAATTATTGATGATGATATAAAATTAACTGATCTGCTGGAGGAGTTTCTTGCAGAGAATAAATTTCAAACAAAATCATTACACGAATCAACTAAGGCTCTAGATGTTGTTGATAAATATGTTCCAGATTTAATTATATTAGATATCACACTACCTGAAATGGATGGGTTTCAAGTCTTGCGAACCATAAGAAAGGAACATGAAACTCCTGTTATAATGTTAACTGCCCGTGGAGAAATTTCTGATCGTGTTGTCGGTTTGGATTTAGGCGCTGATGATTATATGCCAAAACCATTTGAGCCAAGAGAGTTATTAGCAAGGATGAATTCTATATTAAGGCGTGTTAATGAACCGTCTTCTTTAATTGATATATTGGAGTTTGAGGGTTTGCATATTGATAAGATGAAACAAGAGGTTCTATTGGATGGTCAGTCTGTACATCTTTCTACAACAGAGTTTGAAGCCCTGGTCTTAATAGCAGAGCATGCTGGCGAAACTCTTGATAGAGAGTTTTTAGTTGAAAATTTGCGTGGAATACAATGGCAATCTTTTGATAGGTCTATCGATGTTTTGGTAAGTAGGCTTCGATCAAAGCTCGGTGAAACACCTGAAAGAACGCGCTTCATAAAAACTGTTCATGGTGTTGGATATATTTTTATAGCATCTAAAATTAGTAAATAGTGATTAAAAAGTTTACAGGGTATCTTTTTTATAAAATTGGGTTGCTTGTAGCATTATTCTTTTTTGTTCTCAGCGCTGTTGTTTTCTATGTTATTGAATATTATTACACAGACTTAGATACCGTTTTTGATGCTCAAGAATTATATTTTTATGGAGATTTACTTAATGATTGGGAGTTTCCTCAAGACTCTTTAAATATAAAAAAGGATATTAATAATTTAAGGCTAAATGTAACATTTTACGGTCCAGATTCTTCTCTTATTTGGTATTATCCTAGTCCAGTATACCCGGGTGGGTACTTATCCTACGCAGATAGCGATGATTTAGAAAAAATTCATTTAATTAAAAACCCATTGTTTGTTTCACATGGTTCAACGGACAACGATGAATTTTTAACGTATGTTAAAAAAGACTCTTTTCATGTTTTTATATCGATAAATCAAAGTGTCGCTTCTGAATACACAAATTATTTGGCTCCACTAATAGTTTCAATTTTCTTTATGATAATTTTTAATTTATTTATAAGAAGGTTTTTAAGGCCGGTAAAGCTCATGAAAAAAAGAATTTCACTCTTAGCTGCGGGAGATATGAATTCAAAAATTACAGTTAAGGGTAATGATGAATTGGCAGATCTTTCTATATCAATAAATAAGATGATTGGTGATATAAAGACCCTGCTAAATCAAAAACAACAACTTCTTCTTGATGTAAGCCATGAACTGCGCTCTCCCTTAGCACGAATTAGATTGTTAACAGAAATGCTTCCTGAGCATAAAAACAAAAAAAAACTAGTAGATGAGGTTGTTTTTTTAGAAGGTATGATTTCTAACCTTTTATATTCAGATAAACTTTCTCTTCCTTATACAAATGTTCAATATGAACATATAAAAACAAAAAATCTTATTACAAAAATATTAGATATTATAAATGTGGACTTAAAACGATTTGATATTAATAATACGGCTCCCGACCTTGAGATTTGGGTGGATGAAACTAAATTAATTATTGCACTAAGGAACCTGATTGATAATGCGCTAAAATATGGTGACCCTGAGCAATCAGTTGAAATTGAGGTCTTTAAAAAACAACAAGAGGTTATGTTTAAAATAACAAATTATGGCAATAAAATACAATCATCTGACTTCAATAGTATTTTTAAACCGTTTTTTAGATCCCAAAATAATAAAAATACAATTAGTGGTTTTGGGTTGGGGTTGACAATATGTAAAAAAATTGTTGATTCTCATATGGGGAAACTGTCGATGACATCAACAGACCGTGGTACTTCTTTTTTAATTGAAATTCCAATAAAAAAATCATAGTTTTTCTTTATGATATCTAAAAACAGCATAAATAAAGTTATTCTAGTTGGCCATGTTGGTCAAGATCCAGATTTAAACTATACAACGAGCGGTCACTCTATAGCAACTTTTTCACTCGCAACAAACGAAGTTTGGATGGATGCTGATAAAAAGAAAAGAGAGCATACTGAATGGCACAACATTGTTGCTTGGAATAAGTTGGCAGATTTTGCAAAGCAGTATGTTGTAAAGGGTCAGTTGCTGTATTTAGAGGGTCGTATTCACAGTCAAACATGGGTTGATAAAAATAATATTAGACAAAACAAAAAAGAGATAATTTGTGATAGTATTACCCCCTTAGATTGGAAGAACAAGAACTTATAAATTACAACCGCTAGTTTAAATTGTTTTTTTATTGTTCTTGACAATAGTCATAATTATGAATATATTTTAGATGAGGTAAGATTTATGAAAAAAATTACATGTATAGTATTTAGCACTGTTTTTGCTGCCTTTCTTTGGTCTGCAAACCCTATGAACTTGAGTGCTACTGTTAGCTGGTATGGTCAAGGCTCTCTTCTAAGCAACCAAGAGTTTAGCGACAATCAACTTGATGATGAAGATACGCTAGATAGAAAGCGCAGGCATCGTCGCAGAAGAAAAATTCGCCCCCCTAAGAAAGGTTGGTAATTTAAAGGCGCTCTTTGGGGTGCCTTTTTTGTTTCCTTTTGTTCCTTTTTTCTGTTTAATATATTGTTATGGAAAACACTAAAAGTAACAACCCAACATATAAAGATCTTGAAGTAGTAAATAACGATTATTCTGATAGAGACTATACTATTAACGTTTCAATCCCTGAATTTAATTGTGTTTGCCCAAAGACTGCTCTTCCAGATTTTGGAACTATTATAATTAATTATGTTCCTGATAAATATATTGTTGAACTAAAATCTCTAAAACTATATATCGTGAAGTTTAGAGATGTTGGTATTTTTCATGAACATGTTACAAATAAAATTATGGATGATATAATTAAAGCCTGTAAGCCTAAGAAGATAGACATTACAGGTGATTTTCATCCTAGGGGTGGCATTAAAACGGTGGTTCGCTCAGAAAGATAGAATAGTTAAAATCTTTTTTTATTTATATAAATTAAATATTATATTCTACTCCTTTTGATATATGAGGTAAAAAATGAAAGTAACAATTAAACTAAGTAATAGAAAACGTAAAAATAAGCATGGCTTTAGGTCTAGAATGGCTAGTAAGGCTGGGCGTGCAGTTTTAGCAAGAAGAAGGCGTAAGGGTAGAAAGTCTTTGTCTGCTTAATGTCTTTTTCTATTAATCACAGAATATTTAGCCATATTACTCTTTCGCCTGATTTTTATTCAAAAAATCAAATTTCGTTTATGTCAAGAAAATGTGATGAACTTTATTTGGGTTTTATTATACCAAGAAAATTGGGCTCCGCCGTATCTAGAAATAAATTTAAAAAGCGCTGTCGCCATGCAATATCGTCAATTCACAAAAGTGGAAAACTTCCAAGTGTGGGTGTTATTGTTAAGCCACAGCATGTTAATTTCAAATTTAATACTATTAATGATTCTATTGAATCTTGGGCAAGGAGTATTAGTATAAACTAAACCATGTCTACTCAAAGAAACATATTAGCAGCAATTTTGATTTTTGGGATTTTTATGTTAATTCCTCAATACATGGAAATGGTTGGCGTGATTCCTGAAGAAGTGTCTATTGACGATGCAGGCCCTCAAACAGTAAGCCAAAAAGAACCTCAAACAGACATCTACAGCGCAGTTCCTGTTGATTCTGAAAAAAAACCCCTACTCTCTTTGGAAGCTTCAGAAATTTTAACAATTATAACTCCCCTATATAAAGCTAAAGTCTCAAACCACGGTGGAGGTTCAATTGTTTATTATGAAATTCGCGAGACAAAAAATCAAACACAGCGATATGTTGGCAGTTATGACTCTTTAGGTGTTTATTCAAAAACTAACAATGTTGTCTTGCTACACGATATTGGATACACCTTAGACTATTGCACGCCCTGTTTATCAGTCAAAGATGACGGTGTTTTTAAAAAGCATAATCAGCCATTTTTCAGAAAAACTTCTCTTGATATAGTAAATGGTGTCCTTGAAGTTGGTATGGGTGAAGTTAAAGAAATTTATTATGAATCAGACGGTGTTAAAAAAACGTTAATAGTAAATGGTGACTCCTTTTCTATTAATCATTTGTTTGACTATGATTTTAAAGGTACTGATGAGGTTGAAGTTGCCTGGACTTCTGGCGTGTTTCCGTCTGAACCAAGCATTAGTAGTTCATTATCATATTCGTCTGATGAGCTGAGCTACTCTAGTGCATATGCCTATCAAAAAGAGAGTTTAGAGTCAATAACCCAAAACTCACAAATGGACCTACCTGCAGAGGTTTTTAATGAAAAAACAGATTGGGTGTCAATTAGAACAAAGTTTTTTGGAATGGTCATGCTTGCAGACAAAAAATCTAATTATGCGTCCCTTTCATCAAAAAATTTCTTATTTCGGGGTAATGATGATGTTCTTCCGATCTATTCCGCTGGTATGGGTGGGTATCCTTCCCGCGGCAAGCTTGATGTTAAAACCTATTTGGGACCTCTTGATGTTGATAGAATAGATTTGCTTGGAGAGAACAAAAGCGTTTCTTCTATAATGAATTTTGGCTGGTCAATTATTCAACCTTTTAGTCGTGCTGTTTTGTGGACTGTTAAAACTATTCATAATTCTCTTGGGATTAACTATGGCTTTGTATTAATTATAATCGCCCTGTTAATGAGGGTTGTTACGGGTCCACTTACCAGAAAAAGCTACGAGTCTTCAGCTAAAATGAAAGTTGTTGCTCCTCTTCAGAAAAAAGTTCAAGAAAAATATAAAAATGATCCTCAGAGGCTTCAGCAGGAAATGGGTAAGCTTTGGAAAGAGCATGGGGTTAATCCTGTATCGGGGTGTCTTCCAATGCTAATTCAATGGCCAATCTTAATGTCATTCTTTATAGTTTTTAGATCAACTATAGAGTTTAGGGGTGCGCCTTTCTTTGGTTGGATTTCAGACCTTTCGCAGCCTGACTATCTTTTTGCTCTTCCTTTTGAAATACCCTTATATGGTGGAGCGGTGGCAATTTTGCCAATATTAATGGGAATAAGTATGTTTTTAACTATGAAAATAACAATGCAGGCAACTGATGATACACAAAAAACTTTTATGTATTTTATGAATGTTTTCTTTATACTTATTTTTAATAGTTTTCCATCAGGCCTAACTCTTTATTATACAATTTTTAACTTTCTTTCATATCAACAGCAACTATCAATTAAAAATAGTAAATAGCCTCTTTTTATGAATTATTTAAACACAGAGGATATAATTGTTGCTCAGTGTACCCCAGAGGGACATGGGGCAATAAATATAATTAGAATTTCTGGAAGCTCCCTTGCTGAACTGTATATGAAAACAGTTAAAGAAGATAGTTCCCCGCGGCCCAATTCAATATTATTTAAAAGCATATATATGAAAGATGAAAAAATCGATGATGCAATGATATCTTTTTTTAGAGGACCAAAGTCTTTTACTGGAGAGGATGTAATAGAAATTAACTGTCATGGTGGTAATTTTATATCAAAGAAAATTATAAAAGAACTGACCAAAACAAAAAATATACGACATGCTCTCCCAGGAGAATTCTCTTTTAGGGCATATTACAATGGTAAAATTGATGTAATACAGGCAGAATCAATAAATAGTCTAATTAAAAGTCAGACAAATGTTCATGCTAACAAGTCAATGGAGAATATAGATGGACAATTGTCTCTGAAAATAAAGGAAATTAGAAGGAAAATTGTCAAAACCTCTTCTTTTTGCGAATACGGACTTGACGTAGATGAGAACGAAAATAGCGAGTCTATTTTGATGCAAATAAATGAAATGCTTATAGAAATAGAGGATCTTTTGAATAGTGTCCTTTCTTGCAACCTTTATTCAAAGGTTGTTGAAAGAGGAATTCGGGTAGCCTTTTTTGGAAGGCCAAATGTTGGGAAATCAACCTTGTTTAATTCTTTATTAGGGTATGATAGATCAATTGTATCAAATGTGTCAGGGACAACAAGAGATGTTATAGAGGCTTTTATTGAAATGGGTGGCCATTCTGTTAAGCTAATTGACACTGCTGGATATAGAGATACAAGCGATCAAATAGAGGCGCTGGGTATTAATAAAACAAAAAAGGAGGTTGACCAGGCCGATATTTTGATTTGTCTTGGCGAAAACAAAGAAGACTTATCGTTGTTTTCAGAGTTGATAATTGAAAAAAAAATAATTACAGTGCTGTCTAAGTGTGATATAAATAAATGTAGTGGATATGACCTTCAAATCTCTTCAAAAGATGGTTTCGGATTTAAAAAATTATTAACAGAATTATCAACAAAAATTATTGAAATAACCTCAAGCAAAAGTATTAATTCAGAATACTATATAAATGATCGACAACAAGAAGTATTGTCAAGGCTTCTAAGAAACGTTGGGTCTGTAAAAAAACAACTGAACGGAACAGTTGCTCTGGACATTATTTCAGAATATGTTAAGAAAATAGTTGGTGATGTAGATGAAGTTGTGAACCCTATTGGTCGCGAGGAAATCATTGATAATATTTTTTCAAGCTTCTGTGTAGGAAAATAAGATGGTGTGTGCTGAAATATTAGTGGTTGGCGGAGGACACGCTGGTGTTGAAGCTGCGCTAGCTATATCAAGAAAGAAGATTAATGTCCTATTAGCAACAATGGATGAGGACTCTATTGGAAGGATGTCTTGTAACCCCGCTATTGGCGGCCTTGCAAAGGGCCACCTTGTTCGTGAAATTGACGCCCTTGGTGGAATAATGGGCGAAGCTGCGGATCAAACCTCTATTCAATTTAAAACATTAAATAAGTCTAAAGGTAGAGCTGTTTGGTCTCCCCGCGCACAAGTTGATAAAATTAAATATTCTAAGTACATACAAAAGGCTGTTAAAAAAAACAAATATATAAAAGTTGTTAACAAAAATGTTGTTGATATCATTGTTAATAATGGTAAAGTTGTAGGTTGTACTTATGACACCGGGGAAAGTGTTTCGTTAAAGGCTTTAATTATTACTGCCGGCACGTTTCTCGATGGAAAAATACATATTGGAAAAACATCATATTCAGCTGGAAGGTTTGGAGAAAAACCATCAATAGGGTTAACAGATTCTCTTTTAAAACTCGGATTTAAAACCCATAGACTAAAAACAGGAACCCCTCCAAGACTACTAAGTTCTTCAATAAAATGGAATAAGCTTGATTATGCACATGGAGATAAAGATGTTAATTTTTTCTCTATAAAGACCAATGGCGATATGAAAATACCAAACACGCCTTGTTTTGTTGCACACACAAATAGCGAGACTCATAAAGCATTGAAGGATAATCTAAAAAGCTCACCAATGTATTCAGGAAAAATTGACGCTACTGGCCCTAGATACTGCCCTAGTGTAGAGGATAAGGTTGTTCGTTTTTCTGACAACCCCTCCCATCAGTTGTTTCTAGAGCCAGAGTGGGATAAGTCTAAGCAAATATATATTAACGGATTCTCTACAAGTATGCCAGAAGAGGTTCAAATAAAAGCCTTAAGGACCATTATTGGGCTTGAAGAGTGTGAGTTGGTTCGTCCTGGTTATGCTATTGAATATGACTATTTCCCAACATATCAACTAAAATCTAGCTTAGAATCAAAAAACGTATCTGGATTGTTTTTGGCGGGGCAAATGAACGGAACTTCTGGTTACGAAGAAGCTGCAGCACAAGGATTAATGGCTGGCATAAATGCCGCACAATCAGTAATTAATGAGGATTCTTTTGTAATTTCTAGATCAGAGGGCTATATTGGTGTTTTAATTGATGACCTTATAACAAAGGACATTAAAGAACCCTATAGAATGTTTACTTCTCGCGCAGAACACCGGCTTACGCTCAGACAGGACAATGCAGACATAAGATTATCTCAAAAGGGAATTGAGCGTGGACTACTAAACAAGAAACACGTGAAAATATTTAATGACTATTTATCTGAATACAATAAATGTAAACACAAACTAAAAAACGAACATAAAACAGTATCTAATAAAAAAACTTCTAAGTGGGATCTAATAAAAAGACCAGGCAAAAACCTTAACCCTATTCACGACCATGAGTTCTCTAAAATGTTTTCTAAAAAAGTTTTATTTGCTGTAGAAAGCGAATCTATGTACGAGGGATATATTAAAATTCAATCAAAAAAAATTCAATCAATTAAAAAACTTGAAAAACTAAGGATAGACCCATCTTTTGATTACACAAAAGTCAAAAACATGAGCAGCGAATCAACAGAAAAGCTTTGCGCAATAAAACCAGAAACCCTAGCTCAAGCAGCGCGCATCGACGGAGTAAGACAGTCTGATATTTCTATTTTATCTTTTTATTTATATAAAAGAAAATGAATGTTTCACGTGAAACACTTCCCAGTAAACTAAAAGGCCTTCTTTGTGGGCCTCAATATGGAGGGTTTTTGGTTGATGAGGTTGACCTCCTGCCGCTTCTCTTAGTTCGAAAACAACCATCTTGCCTGGTTGTTGATGACCATGTTTTTAAATCTGTTTTTAGTTTTCTTTTTAAAAGCCTATCCTCAGACTTTGTTGTTTTTACAAATAGAGAGGATGATGGTCTTGCTGGTTTTAGCTCTGCTCTTGATAAGTACAAAAACACTTTCTCCTGTTCAGGGGAAAGGGGTGAGGTTGTGTTGGTTGATCGCTCAACTTTCAATGATGGGGTTGTATCGGTTTTTGCTTCCTCTGAATCGTTCTTTGTTGACTCTTCTTGTAATAGGGATTCTCTTTTGAGGGCCCTTGAGCGTGGGGGTTATGGTCGCTCTGATATTGTGTCTGCGGCTGGTGAGTTTGCGGCCAGGGGGTCTGTTGTTGATTTTTTTCCTAAAGAGAGGCCCTTTCCTGTTAGGGTTGATTTTTCGTTTGAAGAGGCTGAGCTCTATTTTTTTGATGTTCAGTCTCAGCTCACAACCCGTTCAATAAAACGTTCTTCTTTTTTGGTTAGCTTGGCTGGCAAACAAAACAAGTCTCTAGCCTTCCTTTCTAGTTTAGATGTTTTTTGTTTCAATGGGTCGTCTTTTGTTTGGAACAATAAAAATGATACCTTGTTGCCTTTAAGGCTATGTAATTACGAAAGATATAATGCTTTTTCTGGGTCTCCCATTTACGATGATTCTCTTTCAGGTTTTGGTGTTTTTTTAGGAAATTCGCTATATGCCCCTTCTCGTTTTTCTGGTTTAGATAGAGCTGTTGACGTTGCTGGTTCTGATATTGGCCCTACCCCCCTTGTTGATATGCGTGTTGGAGATTTTGTTGTGCATGAAGATTTTGGGGTTGGTGTTCTAAAAAACATTCTAACTGAATCTGATTCTGATTCATGTTTGCAGGTTGGATACCTGGATGGCACTATTTCTGTTGATGTTTCACAAATGAATTTAATTAGCCATTTTGCAAATGCTGATTCTCCGGGTGTTAGTATTTCATCAATTTCTAAAAAAGGTGTTTGGGTAAGAAAAAGAGATGGCGTCTCCTCGAAAGTTGCTTTTTTTGTTAAGGGTTTATATGACCAGTATCTATCAAGGTCTTCCTCTGTTGTATCTAGGCCTAAAATTGATGATGATTTGTTGCGTGATTTTATTTCGTCTTTTAATTTTGTTGACACCAAAGATCAGGCTGCATCATACTCTGATATATATGAAGATTTTTCTTCTCCAATCCCAATGGACAGGTTGTTGTGTGGTGATGTTGGTTTTGGAAAAACAGAGGTTGCGATGAGGGCTGCTTTTATTGCTGTTCTTCAAAAATCTCCTGTTGTTGTGCTTTGTCCCACCACCGTTTTATGTCATCAGCTTTATGAGTCTTTTTCTTCAAGACTTTCCCCTTTCTCTGTTAATGTTGGTTCTGTTTCTAGATTAAATAAAACCCTTGAAGTTGAAAATTTAATTGCTTCATTTAATGAGCAGAGGATTGATGTTTTGGTTTGTACTCATAGGGTTTTTAGTTATTTAAATAAAATTAAATCTGTTGGTTTTTTGATTGTTGATGAAGAGCATAAGTTTGGAGTGAAACAGAAAGGTTTGTTTTTAAAAAGGTTCCCCAAAATTGATATTTTAATGATGTCCGCAACCCCCATTCCTAGGACACTGCAGAGCGCTCTTTCAGAAATTAAAACTATATCTACAATATCTACCCCGCCCGTTGACAGAAAACCAATAGAAACATATGTAGAGTTTTTTGATTTACAGTCTATAGAAGAGTCTATTCGTTTTGAGCTTTCGCGCGCAGGACAGGTTTATTTTTTA
>MDTB01035724.1_pt1 | contig 25160 bp, 26 predicted proteins | sample 811161 | NCBI WGS metagenome assembly MDTB01 (sample SAMN05326650, study PRJNA326480) | marine metagenome | isolation source: seawater | place: Mediterranean Sea | collected 2009
TAATAGAAATAAAGCTATTTTTGATAATCTTGATTACAAACCAAAAAATGAGGTTAGCAATTTAACGCAGCTACTTGATATAATTAAACTTTAGCTTATCTTAATAAAATGACAAAAGTTGAAATTAAAAAAATTGTAAAAGCTTTAAATGCATCAGATGGAGCGGGTGTTAAATTAAAGAGAAGTATTGGAACTCCCGAAGCTGATTATATTGATCCTTTTTTAATGTTGGATGAGTTTGGATCTGAAAATAAGGAAGATTATTTAGCTGGGTTTCCTCCTCATCCTCATCGGGGAATTGAAACTGTTACTTACATGATAAACGGTGAATTTGAACATAAAGACAGTACTGGGTCAAAAGGAAAAATGGAATCTGGTGATATTCAATGGATGAAAACTGGCCGAGGGATTATTCATTCAGAAATGCCTGCAATGTCAGATGGAAAACTTTTAGGTTTTCAGTTGTGGATAAACATGCCAGCAAGCATGAAAATGAACAAACCTAAATATGAATATATTAAATCAAACCAAAAAACTAAATTTGAAGACCAGGATAAAAAAATTAATTTAATAGCTGGAAAATTTGAAAATGTTGAAGGTCCGGTTAAAGGTCATAATGTAGAGCCAATTTATTTTGACATAGAATTGAAAGAAAATAAGAAGATTAATCTTACAGTTCCAGAAACACACAATTCATTTATATATTTGCTTAGAGGAGATCTCAAAATAGGCTCACAGGATCATGAAAAAATTAACGACTCTACTTTAGTGCTTTTAGATAAAGGGTCTGATCTTGAAGTGTTAGCAAATAAAAAAAGTAAATTTTTATTTATAGCTGGAAAACCTATCGGCGAACCAATTGCAAGAGGCGGACCTTTTGTTATGAATACCAAAGCTGAAATTCTTCAAGCTATTCAGGACTACAATAACGGAACATTTGCTAAATATTAAAAGTTAAAGTACCTTTCTAAAAAATGCCAAAATCAATAGTCATTAAAAAAAATGGTGGGCCTGAAGTATTAGAACTTCAAGATGTTAGTGTAGGTTCTCCAGGACCAGATGAGATTAAAGTTACTAATCATGCAATTGGGCTAAATTATATTGATACGTATCATAGGTCAGGACTTTACCCTCTTAAATTGCCAAGTGGAATTGGGTTGGAGGCTGCTGGTAAAATTGATGAAGTTGGTTCAAATGTAACTGAATTTAATAAAGGAGATAATATTGCGTATGCTTCCGTACCACTCGGTGCATATTCACAACAAAGAATTATTCCTGCCAAAATAGCTGTAAAAGTCCCAGACGGAATCTCACATAAAATAGCTGCATCACTTATGACTAAAGGTTTAACTACTCATTATTTAATTTCTAAAACTTACAATCTTAAAGCAGGCGAAATAGTTTTATTTCATGCTGCAGCTGGAGGGGTTGGTCAAATATTTGCTCAGTGGGCAAATAGTATTGGTGCAGAAGTAATTGGAACAGTAGGATCAGATGAAAAAATTAAAGTTGCAGAACAAAATGGTTACGCCCATGTTATAAATTATACAAAAGATGATTTTGCTAAAAAGGTTATGGAGATTACTAATAACAAAGGAGTGCCAGCAGTTTTTGATGGGGTAGGTAAAAATACATTTAAAGGATCATTAGCCTGCCTTAAAACAAGGGGAATGATGATAAGTTTTGGAAATGCCTCTGGCCCATTAGACTCAGTTGACGTTCCAAAAGATATTCAACCGAAAGGCTTATACTTAACAAGACCATCAATTGGTCAATATTTTACAAACAGAGAGGAGCTTCAAACCGGCGCTGATGCAGTTTTCGAAAAAGTTAAATTTGGAAAAGTTAAGGTTAAGATTTCCAAAGAATATAATCTAAAAGATGCAAAACAGGCTCATGAGGACTTGGAGTCGAGAAAGCTTATGGGTCCAGCTATAATCATTCCTTAAAAAATTAAATTACAAATCTTTTTTCATCGAGTCCATATCGCTCAAGTGGTATTTAAGCGCTTGGTTGGAAAGCCTTATCTCTTGTAAAAATAAAAAAATTGAAACAATCATGCATAAACAACAGGCAGCAAAAATTATTCTCGCTAATTGAAGTTGATCCATGTAAAGCATTAATACTGTAGACATATTAAAAAGAAAACCGAAAGCAGCAAAACCCATTGTGTACTTTAGCAGATTGGTTCTATTGTTTAAGACATGAAGCTGATTTTCCCATTCAGGGGGAGTACGTTTATCAAAAATTAGTTGGTCATGAAGTTTTCTTATCAATCCACTCAGAGTATGAAATCTATTACTATACATAGTCATCATTAATGGAATGGCTGGAAACATCAATGCTGCTACTGTGTAATCTATATCCATACGAATCAAATTGATTATGAAGATACTGTTTGATATTTACAAGCTAATTGATCATGTCAGAATTAAAAACATTTATAAACTTAACAAGAATAAATAGACCTATTGGTTTTATGTTGCTTTTTTGGCCTTGTTCATGGGGTTTGGCTTTTGGAAATAATATGATCCCAGATACCAACAAATTAATAACTTATTTAATTTTATTTTTTCTTGGTTCTGTAATGATGAGAAGTGCCGGTTGTATTGTAAATGATATTGTTGATCGAGATATAGACAAACAAGTGAGGCGAACTAAAACAAGACCTATTCCAGCAGGATTAATATCTGTTCAAAAAGCTTTGATTTATTCAATGTTACTATGCTTATGTTCTTTTTTTATATTAATTCAATTTAATAAACTTACAATTATTTTAGGACTTGGATCAATGCTTTTAGCTTTTTCATATCCATTTATGAAAAGAATAACTTATTGGCCTCAACTTTTTTTGGGTTTGACTTTTAATTGGGGGATAATTATGGCTTGGACAGCGCTAACTAATAACATATCTGTTGAAATCATCATATTATATATTGCGGCCATATTTTGGACATTGGGCTATGACACGATTTATGGTGTTCAAGATTTGGTAGATGATGAAATAATTGGAATTAAATCAACATCTATTAAGTTTAAAGATAATATTAAAATATTTGTTAGTTTGTGTTATTTTTTGAGCATAAGTTTAATTATTTTTCTATTTTATCAAAAACTTGGATTTAATAATTTTACTTTATTAATTTTAATTTTTATTTTGAGTTTAATGTACCAAATAATGATATTTAAGAAAATAAAACCAGACAGTTGTTTAAAGGCTTTTAAGTTTAACAACTTTTCTGGCTTAATTATGTTTGTGAGTATTTTATTAATTAATTAATAAACAAATGAAATTAGATGAACTTACCAATATTTTAAAAAGGCTTTATCAGCAGTATATAAAAAAGCACCTTTCAAAAATACTAATTTCTCTTTTTTTATCTATAATTGTTGCCGGAAGTACATCTTCAATAGCTTGGTTATTAGACCCAGCGGTGAAGAAAATTTTTATTGATCAAGATAAAACCTTAGCTTGGTTAATACCATTAGCAATTATAGTTGCATTCACTGCTAAAGGAGCGTCGTTATATTTTGCTAGAATGAATATTTTGAAAGTCGGACAAAAGATTGCTGGAGAGTTGCAACAAAAAGTTGCGAGCATGATTATATTTTCTGATGTTCAGACCTTAGATAATCGACATTCGGGTAAATATATTGGAAATATAATGTTTGATGCTTCACAAGTTCAACATTTAGTTAGTGTTGGAGTGCTAAATTTAATGAAAGATTCTTTTTCCGTAGTCATGTTAGTTGCTTTAATGTTTTACCAAAATACCAAGCTAGCTTTATTTGCAATTATTATGATGCCTTTAGCTGCTGGATTAGCAAAAAATCTTGCCAAACGAATTGGTAAAGCAACCGGACAGGCAGGTGAGATCTCTGGAAGATTAGCGACTTTTTTATCAGAAACTTTTAGAGGATCTAGAATGATTAAAATATATCAAAAGGAAGAGTTAGAAAATAAAAATGCAAAAAATGTAATAACTGAATTAGTAAATAAAAATATTAAAATAGCTAGCATAATGCTGACTGCTACCCCCATTATGGAAATATTGACTGGATTTATGATAGCAGGATTTATTTATTATTCTGGAATCTTAATATCTTCCGGTGAATTAGAAATTAACAATTTTTTTTCTTTCTTAGCTGCTATGATGCTTGCTTACCAACCAATTAGATCCCTAGCGACTATTAATATGTTAGCTTATCAAGGTACCGCAGCTGCCAAAAGAATTTTTACAGTAATTGATAATCCAGTACAAATTAAAGAAGAAGAAAATCTACCTGACCTTGTAATTAAAAATTCAAATATAAACTTTAAAAGTGTTAATTTTAAATATGAGAAGACTGAGGAAAAAGCTATCAAAGATATTAATCTATCTATAGACGGAGGTTCTATGGTTGCTTTTGTAGGGCATAGCGGTGCAGGAAAAAGCACTATTATCAATTTATTGCCACGTTTTTATGATCCTCAGGATGGCAGTATATTTATTGATGATCAAGATATCAAAAAAGTAAAGTTAAGTTCAGTAAGAAAAAATATATCTTTAGTTAGTCAAGATATTGTATTATTTGATGATACTATAAAAGCAAATGTGGCTTATGCTAACGAAAATGCTTCTGAAGAAGAAATTCATGAGGCTTGTAAATTTGCTGCAGCAGATGAATTTATTAACAAACTTCCAAATAAATACGACACTTTAATAGGTGAAAATGGGGTTAGGTTATCCGGAGGGCAAAAACAAAGAATATCTATCGCTAGAGCTATCTTAAAAAGTTCTTCCATAATACTTTTGGATGAAGCAACCTCTTCTTTAGACTCTGAATCTGAAGCAAAGGTTCAAAATGCGATTAATAATCTAACGAAGGATAAAACAACGCTGGTCATCGCTCATAGACTTTCAACGATTCATAATGCTGATAAAATTTTTGTCCTTAATCAAGGGTACATCGTTGACAACGGAAATCATGATTATTTATTTAAGAATTGTGATCAATATAAATCTTTGTACGAAAAACAATTGAAATAGATAAATGTTGTTTGTTTACCGATTTTTAACTACTTTTTTTTTTCCATTTATTTTAATTCTAATTTTTTTTAGAAAACTTCTAGGAAAAGAAGATAGCAAAAGATACAGAGAGAAAATTTTTTCTTCTTCCTTTTTAAGTAATCGTAATTTTAAAAAGAAATTAATTTGGATACATGCAGCAAGTATTGGTGAAATAACAAGTGTCATACCTGTAATAAAGAAATTAAGTGAGGAAAATTTGGAGTTAGATTTTTTGTTAACTACAGTTACATTAAGTTCAGGTAATTTGATAAAAAAAAGCTTTAGTAAAAATAATAATATTCAACATAGATATCTTCCTATCGATAGCAATCATTTAGTTAAAAGTTTCTTAGATGGATGGAAACCAGACTTAATTATGTTTGTCGACTCCGAGATCTGGCCTAATTTTTTAATAGAGATAGAAAAAAGAAAAATAAAATCATTATTAATTAATGGAAGAGTAACTACAAAAACTTACAAGCGGTGGAAACTATTTCCTAAAATTGCAGAAAAAATATTTAATACTTTTGACTTATGTTTGGCATCAAGTGAGAATTCTTTTAAAAATCTTCAAAATTTGAAAGTAAAAAATGTTAAATATTTTGGAAATTTAAAATTTATAACAGAGGAAAAAGACTCAAAATTAGATGAATATTCAAAAAATATTTTTAGAAATAATAAAGTTTGGTGTGCAGCAAGCACCCATAAAGGAGAAGAAATTTTTTGTTTAAAAACCCATATTGCAATAAAAAAAGTCTATAATAATATTTTAACTATTATTATACCTAGACATATAAATAGAGCGCGTGAAATCGAAAAATTAGCTCATAGTTTAAATTTAGAAACTCAAATTATAAGTGATCAAGATACCATTCAGGAAAATAGAGAAATAATTATAATCAATTCATTTGGCAATTTATCTAAATACTTTAACCTTTGTAAAAGTATTTTTATGGGTAAATCTAATTTAAAAAAATTAGAATTAGTTGGAGGTCAAAACCCAATTGAAGCAGCAGTATTGGGATGTAAAATATACCACGGTCCATATGTTTATAATTTCAATGAAATATATAATCTTTTACAATCATATAATATTTCTGAAATGATAAATGATAATGATGATCTTACCAGAAAGCTAATAAACGATTTTACAGTTGAAAAAATAATAAAAGATAGTGATATAAAAGCTATAAAAGAATATGGAAACAAAATTTTATACAGCACATTAGTAGAAATTAAAAATTTAATGAAAAATGAAAATTTATAAACCTAAATTTTGGGAAATTAATTTTAATGTTGTTTCAATTTTATTAATACCTTTAGCTTTATTAGTTGAATTTGTTAATTTTTTGAAAAAACGGTTTGTTACGCAAAAAAAATTTAATATTCCAGTCGTTTGCGTTGGTAATATTTATTTAGGAGGTACAGGTAAAACGCCTCTTTCCTTTGAAGTTGTAAAAATTATTGAGAATTTTAAATTTAAAACGGCATTAATTAAAAAATATTATAAGCAACAAATAGATGAAATTGATCTATCAAAAGACAAAGTGAAGAATATATTAATCGACAATTCTAGAACCAAAGCGATAAAAAAGGCTGTGGATAGCAAAATTCAAGCGGTTGTTTTAGATGACGGATTCCAAGACTATTCAATATACAAAGATTTAAATATTTTATGTTTTAATGCAAAACAGCTTATTGGGAATGGTCGAGTTATTCCAGCTGGACCTTTGAGGGAAAGTTTTAATGCTTTAAAAAGAAGTCAAATAGTAGTTATTAACGGGGGAAAAAATAAATCGTTTGAAAAAAAGATAAGAACAATTTCAAAGAAAATTAGTATTTATTACTCTGAATATTTGCCAAAAAATATTAATAAATTTCGTAATAAAAATATTTTAGCTTTTGCAGGAATAGGAAATCCAGAAAATTTTTTTGATTTATTAAGAAAATATAAGTTGAAAGTTAAAAAAACAATAAAATTCCCAGATCATTATTTTTATACGAGACATGAACTGTTAGAAATTATAGAAATGGCTAAACAAAATAATTTAGAAATAGTTACTACTGAAAAAGATTATTATAGAATTAAAAATTTCAAATTAAACAAGTTTAATAAATTTACAATTGACCTAAAGATTAATGAAAAAAAAAAATTTATAAGTGATATTAAAAGAATTTTAACATGAAATTTATAAAATACTTTCTCCAGGCTATAGTAATCTATACTCTCTTTTTAGTAATAAAATTTATTGGTCTATCAGCAAGTAGAAAATTATTTGCAAAATTTTTTAATATTATAGGTCCAATAATTAAATCTAAAAACACTATAAACAGTAATTTAGAAAAATTATTTGGTAATTACAGTGAAGATAAAAAAAAAGAAATCATTTTAAAAATGTGGTCAAGCTATGGCAAATTATTTGTAGAATACATTTTCTTATTTAAATTTAGAAAAGGTAACTTTCATATAAGCGTAAAAGGTGAGAATGTATTGGACGAGATTAAAAAAATTGGAAAACCAGTGATTTTTGTATCGGGTCACTTCGCAAACTTTGAACTAATGTCAATGGAACTAACAAAAAGACAGGTTAATTTAGCAACAATTTATAGACCTTTAAATAATTTTTTTTTAAATCCTTTTATGGAATACTTAAGAAAAAAATATATTTGTAAGAATCAAATTAAAAAAGGTCTTACGGGTGTAAAACATAGTATTGAATACTTAAGAAAAAATTATAGTATCGCTCTAATGATCGATCAAAGAGTTAGCGAGGGTGTCAAACTACCATTTTTTGAACATAAAGCTCTAACAACTACACTTCCTGCTCAACTAGCCCTAAAACACAAATACAATATTGTTCCAATTTATATATCTAGAGATAAAAATGATAATTTTGAAATGGAAATTTACAAACCTTTAGATGTTTCTAGTAAAGAGAATACAGAGAAAAATAAATTAGAAATTTCCATGAATTTAAATAAGATTATAGAAAAAATGATACTAAAAGATCCTAGTCAGTGGATATGGACACATAATAGGTGGAAATAACTAAGAATTTTGTTTTTTTAATAACTCAACTTTTTTTTTGACTTCAATTGGGGAAAAGTATGCTTCCTGTAATTCAACATTCCAATAATTAAGCTTTTCTAGTTGTATTTCCTTTTTTGAGACAGCACAAACTACGAAGGTACCCTCTTCGACTACCTCATAAGAGTTTGCTTTAAACAGAAGCTTTGCTTTTTTTTTGTTCATATATATGAGTAATATATATAATATATATTTTCATATGAATATCGCTTTAATAGGTAGTGGTGGCAGAGAACACGCTCTTTGCCATAAATTAAATCAGTCTAAAAAAACTGATAAAATTTTTTGTATACCAGGTAATGCCGGCACTTCAAAAATCGCAATAAATTTGGATATAAATTTCTTAGATTTCAAGAATTTATTAAAAAATATCAAATATTATAATATTGATCTTGTTATTATTGGTCCTGAGGAGCCTTTAGTTAATGGAGTAGTTAATTTTTTAAAAAAAAATAAAGTGAAAGTTTTCGGACCTAACAAATTCGCTTCTCAGTTAGAAGGTTCAAAAGCTTTCATGAAATCATTGTGTAAGAAATTTCAGATCCCAACAGCTAATTTTAAAATTTGTAAAAGAGAGACTGATGTTAAAAATTTTTTAAAATATAATAAAATGCCTATAGTAGTAAAAGCTGATGGATTAGCTGCAGGTAAAGGTGTATCTATATGCAAAACGAGAAAAGAAGTCCTTAGAATTAGTAAAGAAATATTTAATGGAAAATTTAAAAGTTCAAGAAATTTAGTTCTAGAGGAATTTTTGGAAGGAGAAGAAGTTAGCTATTTCTTAATTGTTGATAAATACAATTTTTCATTTCTTGGATCTGCACAAGATCATAAACGTGTAGGTGAAAACGACACTGGTCCAAATACAGGCGGCATGGGTGCATATTCACCAGCTCCAATTTTAGATAAAAAATTGGAAAAAAAAATCATTAAAAAAATTGTAAAACCAACTTTATTAGCTTTAAAAAAAAGAAAACAATCTTTTACAGGGTTTCTTTATGCTGGTTTAATGATTAAAGATAAAGAGCCATATCTTATTGAATATAATGTAAGAATGGGAGATCCTGAGTGTCAAGTTATTTTACCAAGAATAAAGACAGATTTTTTAGAATTAATAAATTTAGCTGTTCAAAATAAGCTGGATAAAATTAAAATTAATTGGTTCAAACAAAAATGTATGACTGTTGTGTTATGCTCTAAAGGTTACCCTAAAAACTATCTGAAAAATAAAAAAATTAAAGGTCTTAGAAAATTGAGGCTTGGCAAAAATTCTTTTATCTTTCACGCTGGAACAAAAAATAAAAATAATGAAATTATTTCTAATGGAGGACGTGTTTTAAATGTTGTATCGATGGGCAAAAATTTTAATTTGGTGAGGAAAACTATTTTAAAGATATTAAAAAAAATTAATTGGAAACACGGTTTTTTTAGAAAAGATATAGGGTGGAGAGTTACCTAAAAATATATGAGAATTATAGGTGGTGAATTAAAAGGAAAAAAAATTGATTTTTTAAAAACATCTGTAACTAGACCAATTAGAGATTTAGTAAAAGAAAGCGTATTTAACGTTATTCAACACTCAAAAATAATTAATATGAACATTCAAAATTGTAAAATTTTAGATCTTTACTCAGGGGTAGGTTCTTTTGGTATTGAGTGCATATCAAGAGGAGCAAAAAATGTGGAATTTGTTGAAAATAATTCTGAAGCACTTAAGTGTTTAAAGAAAAATATAAGCAATTTATGCTTAGAAAATAAAGTCCAAATACATGAGGAGGAAATTAATTTTTTTTTAAGTAAGATAAAAACTTACGCCAGATACAACATAATATTTCTTGATCCGCCTTTTGCAGAAAAAGACTATATAAGTCAATTAAATCAAATTAAAAAACTTAAGATTTGCTCTGACAAACATATTGTTATAATTCATAGAGAAAAAAAATCCTTGGAAGACTTGAGTAATATTCTAAAATTAAATTTAGTAAAAGAATACGGTAGATCTAAAGTTATTTTTGGTTGTTTTTTAAGCTAAAAATTTCTTAGTTAACCTCTTTAATTCTTCTACAGCTGGCTGGTCAAAAGGATTAATATTAAGTAAATTTCCTATAATTGCGGTCTCAAGTATAAAATAAGAGAACATTTCACCTAATGTTTCTTCATTTAATTTTTTAATTTTAAATTCTCTAAAAGGAATATTTTTTTTTTTTAAAACTTTGATGAAAGATTCTTTTTGAGCATGTACAACTTTATTCAATATATTCTGATTTGTACCTGAAAATAAACTAAAAATATAAAATAATTTATCTTTAGGACCATCAAGATATAATTGTAATAAGCTATGATAATCCTTAGGTGCTGTTGAAATTACTGGTAATAAACCTTTTCCTCTTTTTCCTAAACTTTCTGCTAAAAGTTGCTGAAACCATAAGAGAAAGTGATTTAATTCTGGGCAATAATTAAAAAGAATAATATTATTTATTTTTTGTTTTAAATAAATATGAGTCATTTTTAATGTACTATCTTCAAAAAATAGTTTACTTTTGGAACTAAAGATTTTAGGCAAATGTTTTCTAAATTTATTAATATTTAAACCCATTAAATACGCAGGCAACATTCCCACTTCAGACAAAACAGAGTATCTGCCACCCACATAGTCTTTGTGATTTACAAGAAATAAATTTAGTTTTTTCGCTATTTTATTTAAACTGCTATTTTTTTTTTCAGTAATTATTATTGCGTTTTTGGAATTAATCTTAGAATTAAAAATTAAATTAATATTAGTTAAAGTCTCTATAGTATTTCCAGATTTGGAGACAAATATAAAAAGAGTTTTTTTATATTCAGTTTTTTTTTTAAAAATTTTTATTTTGGAATGATCTAAATTATCAAAAAACAAAAAATTTTTATTTATTTTATGTTTTAGTAATCTATAGATTGACTCTGTTCCTAGAATAGATCCTCCCATACCAAAGATAGCAACATTTTTAAATTTTTTAAATTTACCTAAATTATTAAATTTTAAATCAAATTTAAAATTTTTACTTAAAACATGATAATTGTTTTTTTTAAAGTTTATTTCTTTATATATTTTATTAAAAAGATTATTGAATTTTTTTTTATTTTTTAAGTATTTTTTTTTTCCTAAAAAATTACTATTTATATTATTATTAATTATTATATTTTCTTTTTTTTTCACTTTAGAATTCTATTCAATATAGATGTCTCTGTTGAGGAATTACTTGATTTAGTATTCTTATTTTTGTTATCAGAAGCTTTTAAAATTTTTTTAATTTTATCTTGATCGGAATTTCCTTCAGTCTTCATAGAAGATGGTTCGGGTATTTTATCAAAATCAGGAGGCATAGTAAGAGGCTCTTTTTTCTTAACTAAAAATTCATCAGTGGTATTTGTTTTTTCATTTCTCAGAACTTTTCCAGCATCTTTAAAAGAAGTGCAGGAAAACAAAGTTAAACTAAGACAAAAAACCATAATTAAAAGTTTTGATGTTTTCATTTTTTTTTAATTACTACTTCTTTAGTTATAAGTAAAATTATTCCAATTGAGATGAATATATCTGCAATATTGAAGGTGAACCAGTGAAAATTATTTATATGAAAATCAATAAAATCGGGAACTGCATAGTAAAAAATTCTATCAAAAAGATTGCCAGAGGCCCCGGCAAATATCATAGATAATAGAAATTTTTCTGTAAAATTAGAGTTTATTATTAAATAAATTAAAAATATCAATATTAAGAAAATAAAAGCACTTATTAAATTATATATTATTCCAGCGTTCATACTTAACAAACCGAATCCAATGCCGGTATTCCAGACTAATTCCAAGTTTAAATAATTATTAACAAATATTCTGCTATTATCAATTTGATGATTAATAATTTGAATTTTTGTCAGTCGATCTATTAAAAATATTGTTATTATTGTAAACACTAAAAAAATATTTTTTTTATTAATGTGATCTAAAAAATTCATTAGTTACAATTTATTTTTGATAATCTTATCACACCTATCACAGGTTTTTTTTATAATTTTCCAACATCTCGGACATTTGGTACCCTCTGCCTTTTTAACAATTATCTTAGTTTCGGTTTCTTTTTTATTTTTTATTTTTGTAGCTTTTGATGTAATAAAATATTCGGGCAAATCCAACCCTTCTAATAAATTAAATTCTTTTTCATTAATAGATATTTCTATTTCTGCCTCCAGGCTAGATCCTATTTCTTTATTGGATCTTTTTTCTTCGATAGCGAGATTTACTTCCTGTTTGATTTTATATAAAGCTTTCCACTTTTCCTCTAATTGATTATTTTTCCAAGTTCCGGGTATTTTTACAAAAGTTAATTCATGAATACTTGAATTATCTTTTTTATTTATCAAACCAAATATTTCTTCTGTAGTAAATACAAATATTGGAGCAAACCATTTTAAAAGGCATTCAAGTAATATATTTAAAACTACAATACATTCTATTCGTTTTTGAGACTTAATATCATCACAGTATAAAACATCCTTTCTAATATCAAAGTAAAAAGAAGATAAATCTTGTGTACAAAAATTTAAAATTTCTTTATATAGCTTATGAAAATTATAACTTTTCAAATTTTCTTTTATAGATACATCTAATAAAAAAACTTTATTTAAAATATATCTTTCTAATTCTGAAAATTTTTCTACTTGAATATTTTTAAAATCTTGAGGTTGAAAATTATCTTGTATATTTCCCAGAATAAATCTAAAAGTATTTCTTATTTTTCTGTACGATTCTGCGTGTTGAGTTAAAATTGCATTATCAATTCTTAAATCTTCAGCATAATCCGACGATGCTACCCAAGCTCTAAGGATATCTGCTCCATAATTTTTTAATATATCATCTGGAGATATAACGTTTCCTGCAGACTTTGACATTTTCATGCCTTTACCGTCGACAACAAAACCGTGAGACAAAATACTATTAAATGGAGCTCTACCTCTGGTGCCACAAGACTCTAATAATGATGAATGAAACCAACCTCTATGTTGATCAGATCCCTCTAGATACATATCAGCTGGCCAATTTAAATCTTCTCTTTTTTCTAAAACAAAACTATGGGTAGACCCGCTATCAAACCATACTTCAACTATATCTTTGAGTTTTATGTAATCATCTTTATTATAATCTTTTCCTAAAAATTTCTGAGAGTCTTCAGTAAACCAACAATCTGAGCCCTCTTTTTCATAAATTTCTGCAATACGACTAATTACATTTTTATCTCTTAATGGCTCTTTTGTCTTTTTATTGATAAATATTGGGAGCGGAACTCCCCAAGTTCTTTGACGGGAAACACACCAATCCGGCCTACCCTCTATCATTGATAATAAGCGGTCTTTTCCTTTTGAGGGGAAAAATTTAGTTTTTTCAATAGCTGTGATTGCTTTTTTTCTAAGAGAGTTCTTTTCCATAGAGATAAACCATTGAGGAGTTGCTCTATAAATTAGTGGCGCTTTAGATCTCCAAGAGTGCGGGTAACTATGTTGTAATTTATCGTTTTTCAATAATTTTTTTTCTTCCTTTAATTTATCTATAATAATTGGATCTGCTTTAAAAACATGTGTTTTTTCAAAATAAGGAATTTCACTAGTATAAAATCCTGCTGCATCAATTGTATATTTTGAAGGAATATTATTTTTAAGACATAAAATAAAATCATCTGGTCCATGACTTGGTGCACAGTGAACTACACCGGTTCCTTGTTCTAAATTTACAAAATTTGCATCTAACATTGGAACATCATAATCATAACCTAATTTTAAAAAAGGATGACTACATGTTGTATCTTTGAATTCACTTCCTTTAAAATTTTTTAAAATCTTAAAGTCTTTTATTTCACAGGATTTGATAATAGAGTCTATGAGATCGGTCGCTACAACTATTTTTTTGTCCTTAAAGTGATCTAGATCTTTTATTTCAACCACAGAATAATCTATAGAACTATTGTATGCTAAAGCTTTGTTAGCAGGAATAGTCCAAGGAGTTGTGGTCCAAATAATTACATTTGCATTTTCTAGAAAACTTTTTTTTGTATCTTTAATTTTAAAAGATACGTAAATAGTATTAGATGTATGGTCCTTGTACTCTACTTCAGCGTCTGCCAAAGCAGTTTTTTCTACTGTTGACCAAAATACAGGTTTAAAACCTTGATATAAACTCCCATCTAATAAAAATTTTCCAAGCTCTCTAACTATTTGAGCTTCGGCTTCAAAACTCATTGTAGAGTAATAATTTTCAAAATCTCCTATAACTCCTAATCTTTTAAATTCCTTAATATGAACTTCAATCCATTTTTTTGCAAATTCTCTACACTCTTTTCTAAAATCTTTTATTGGAATTTCATCTTTGTTTCTTTTATCTTTTTTATATTGCTCCTCTATTTTCCACTCAATTGGTAAACCATGACAATCCCAACCAGGAACATAAACTGCGTCCATTCCATTCATTTGTTGAAATCTTATAATCATATCTTTTAAGATTTTATTTAAAGCAGTGCCCATGTGTATGTGTCCATTAGCGTAAGGTGGACCATCGTGTAATATAAATTTTTTTTGTCCTTGAGTTTTTTTTCTTATTTTTTTAAATAAATTATCCTTCTCCCATTTTTCAAGAATTGAGGGTTCCTTATTAGGTAAATTTGCCTTCATTGAAAATGATGTTTTAGGAAGTAATAGAGTTTCTTTCGACATTTTAATTTTATTTTTTTGCTTTTCTTATATCTACTTTAATTTGCTCTCTTAAACTTTTAATATTTTTAAATTTTATCTCAGGTCTTATAAATTTAACAAAACTAACATTTATAATCTTTTTATATAAATTTTTGTTTATTCCAAATATATTTACCTCTAATAATAACTTCTTTCCATTAAACGTTGGTCTATAGCCAATATTAGCTATTCCTTTTCTTGAAATTTTGTCAATTTGAACTTTAACTGAGTAAACACCTAATTTGGGTGTCATATAACCATTGATTTCAATATTGCATGTTGGAAAACCGATCTTTCTTCCTCTTTGATCACCTTTAACTACTCTTCCTTCAATGCTCCACTTTCTACCTAATAATTTACTTACTTCCTCTACTTTGCCGAATGAAATTAATTTTCTTATTCTTGTTGAAGATATAATCTTATTTTTTTGATTAAGCGCTTTTGTTAAGCAAGTTTTAAAAAATAACTTTTTTTCATAACTTTTTAATGTTGTTATATTTCCCTTTCTTTTTTTGCCAAATCTAAAGTTCTTACTTACAAAAATATACTTCGCTCTAATTTTTTTTATTATAATTTTCTTAATAAATTCTTCAGGAGTTAATTTTGAAAATTTTTTATTAAACTTTACAACAATTAAAAAATCTAATTTTTCTTTCTTTAAGAATTTAGTTTTTTGATTAAGATTATAAATTCTATGATTTTTTATTTTTTTATTAAAAAACATAACCGGCACTGGTTCAAAAGTCATAGCGCCTAATTTAATTTTATTTTTTTTTGCTTTTTTTTTAGCTTCGCTTATAACTTTATGGTGCCCTAAATGAACACCATCAAAGTTTCCTATAGCCAATACTGAATTTTTAAAATTTTTGTTTATATTAAGATTTTTATAAATTTTCATTTTACCAAGTAAGATATTTTTGAAAATAATTTGAAGTAACTCTATATTTTTTTAATAAATTTTTTAAATCATTTTCATTTTTAAATTCTGCTATATGCACTCCATCAGTAATAAAAATAGAGTCTAATTTCATATTGTTTGCACCTTTAATATCAGTATTTAAATTATCTCCAATCGCTAAAGTCTTTTCTCCTTTTTTTAAACAATGCTCATAAATTTCTTTATGAGGTTTTCCAAAATAAATGACTTTGCCTCCTATATCCTCAAAAATTTTAGCTATGGACCCCGCACAAAATTCTTCTTTTCCTCCTTTAAAAACAGTCAAGTCTGGATTTGTACAAACAAGAGTTTTGTGAGTATATTTTTCTAATAATTTTTTGTAATAATTTAATTCAGTCATAATTTCATCAAATAAACCGCTACATAAAATAAATTCACAATTTTCAATTGATATTTTATCTCTTTCTAGTCCCTCAAATAACGGTGCATCTCTTGGAGGTCCAATATGATAAAATTTTTTCCCAAATTTTTGTTCGTGCAATGATTTAACAGCAGCTTCTCCTGAGGTCATTACGTAGTTTAAAAATTTATCCTCTAATTTTATCCTTTTTAAAAAACTAATGACATTTTTATTAGGTCTAGGAGCATTCGATAAAAAAGTAATTCTTTTACCTAATTTTTCCAAATTTTTTACAACTTTTAAAGCTTCAGAATTTATCTTCACCCCATCGTGCATTACACCCCATAAGTCTATTATATAAGCATCATATAGGTTGGAAATTTCTGATAAATTATTTAATTTTTTCAATATATTTGGCCTCTTTGATGTTATTCTTATAAAAAAGTTAGTAAAATAAAGCAATATTTGATCATTTAAGCTTATTTATGTATAGATACTTGAAATTTTAATAAAACATACCATATCAAGCATACATACAAATTTACAGGAGAATTATATGAAATTTAGACCGTTACATGACAGAGTGCTCATTAAAGTACTTGATAGTGAAGAAAAAACTGCGGGAGGAATAATTATTCCTGACACTGCGAAAGAAAAACCTCAGGAGGGAGAAGTGGTGGCCGTAGGACCAGGAGCAAAATCGGAAGATGGAAAAATTTCACCAATGGACGTTAAACTAGGAGATATTGTTCTTTTTGGAAAATGGTCAGGTACAGAAGTTAAAATTGACGGCAAAGAATATAGTATTATGAAAGAGTCTGACATCATGGGGATTTCTAAAGGTAAAAAATAATATAATTAAAAGGAGATAAAAATGGCAAAAATAATTAAATTTAGTACTGAAGCAAGAACAAAAATGCTTAACGGAGTGAACACTCTCGCTAATGCAGTAAAAGTTACATTGGGACCTAAAGGACGAAATGTTGTGATGGATAAATCTTATGGCGCTCCAAGGACGACTAAAGATGGGGTTTCAGTTGCAAAAGAAATCGAGTTGGAAGATAAGTTTGAAAACATGGGCGCTCAAATGGTTAAAGAAGTTGCTAGCAAAACTAATGATAACGCTGGAGATGGAACAACTACAGCAACTATATTAACACAATCGATAGTAACAGAGGGTTTAAAATATGTGACTGCTGGCATGAATCCGATGGATATTAAAAGAGGAATAGATAAAGCAGTAGAGCATGTAATAGGGAAATTAAAATCTTCCGCTAAAAAAGTAAAGGCAAATGAAGAAGTAGCACAAGTAGGAACTATCTCAGCTAACGGTGAAAAATCAATTGGAGATATGATTTCAAAAGCTATGCAAAAAGTTGGTAATGAAGGTGTCATAACAGTTGAAGAAGCTAAGGGAGTAGAAACAGAATTAGACGTGGTTGAAGGTATGCAATTTGATAGAGGATATTTGTCTCCTTATTTTGTCACTAATACAGAAAAAATGATTACAGAATTAGAAAATCCATTAGTTCTTTTAGTTGAAAAGAAACTTGCTAACTTACAACCAATGGTTCCATTATTGGAGTCTGTAGTGCAAGCAAATAGACCTTTAATGATTATATCTGAAGATGTTGAGGGAGAAGCGTTAGCAACACTAGTTGTAAATAAATTGAGAGGCGGTTTAAAAGTTGTAGCAGTCAAAGCTCCGGGATTTGGAGACAGGAGAAAAGCAATGTTAGAAGATATTGCTATTTTAACTGGTGGACAAGTTATATCTGAAGATCTAGGAACAAAATTAGAGAATGTTAAGATTGGCGATCTTGGCTCATGTAAAAAAGTAAAAATTGATAAAGAAAACAGTACAATAGTTGCTGGTGAAGGAAAAAAATCTGATATTGAAGCTAGATGCAATCAAATTAGATCTGAAATAAATGAAACTACATCTGATTATGATAAAGAAAAACTTCAAGAAAGATTAGCAAAACTTGCTGGTGGTGTTGCTGTAATTAAAGTTGGTGGTGCAACAGAGGTAGAAGTTAAAGAAAGAAAAGATAGAGTAGAAGATGCTTTGAATGCTACTAGAGCAGCAGTCGAAGAAGGTGTAGTAATAGGTGGAGGATGTGCACTACTTTATGCTTCTTTAGAACTAGATGGATTAAAAGTAAAAGGTGATGATCAGAAAGCTGGTGTTGAAATTGTTAAAAAAGCACTTCAAGCTCCTGTAAGACAAATAACAGCGAACGCAGGTGTAGATGGAGCTGTCATTGTTGGAAAGCTAATTGAGGGTAAAAAAAATACTCAAGGATATGATGCTCAAAATGAAGAATATGTAGATATGTTTGCTAAAGGAATTATTGACCCAGCAAAAGTTGTGAGATCGGCATTACAAGATGCCGCTTCAATAGCTGGATTATTAATCACAACAGAAGCTATGATTTCAGATAAACCTGAAGAAAAAGATTCTGGCGCAGCTGCAATGCCTCCTATGGGTGGTGGTATGGGTGGTATGGGCGGTATGGGTGGTATGGGAATGTAATAGGGTTCCAACCCAGAGAAATTTTCAAGTAAGAATTTAAAATTAAAAAAACCCTCAGAAATAAACTTCTGGGGGTTTTTTATTTTTTCTTTTTTAATTTATTTTTTAAAAGAAGAATTTCAAACAAATAATAATTATAACATTTCAACAAATTAAAATTTTCTATTAACAATTTTTTTTCAGTTCTAGGTAAAGTTTTCGTGTTTCCATGTGCATCCTTATGGCCTAATAAAAAGGCGAAAAATTTATTTATGATTGTTTGTTTTGAAAAAGCGCTTACTATAAGTATATGTTTTCTTTTTTTTAAATTATCAAATACTATTTTAATATCTTTTTTTCCTAATAAACAAATGACCTGACAAAAAATTATTATATCAAAATTATAAATTTTCCAATTTTTTAAGTCCGATAATTTATTAACTATATCAAAAATTTTTACATCACATGAGTATTTTCTTTTTAATTTTTTTTTTAAAAAACCTTGCCCTCCTCCAAAATCAAGAACTTTTTTATTATGAAAATTTGTTATTTTAGATATTAAATAATAAATTAATGAAAAATAAACATTAGATACCAAATTCGGACTTGTTATATGATATTTGCGGTATTTATTATTTTTTAAATATAAATTCATACTCATTATAGCGTCAAAAATTAAATTATTGATTAACAAATAAAGTAAATTCCATACTTACTCTAGTTTGCTTAGAGCTATTTAAACAACCTCCATGAATTAGGTTGTCATTAAATACAATTAAGTTACCAGGAGTACTATCAATAGGAATAGGTTTAATATTAAATTTTTTTTCATTAAAAACTGGTTTATTTCTTCCATGCCTATGTTCTACTTTATAATTAAATATTTTATTCTGAGAATAAGGAACTAATTTAAAACCATGTTTTTTATGAGACCAAAGAGAAATCCAGCATCTAACTTTTCTCATTCCTTTTGGTATTTTGTAATTTCTTTTTTTACTTTTATCAATATCCCAAAACCATTTATCAGAATGAAGGGGGCCTAAATCTTTTTTGCAATTTGGTCTTACTATTCTCCAGTTTATAATTCCATATCCATTTTTTTCTTCATCACTAAATTTTATTTTTTTAAAATATTTTTTAAATGTTAAAAAGAAGGAAAGTTTTTTTATTTCACTAAGATTTTTAGAAGTAAGTGTTCTGCAGTTTTTTGTCCATATTTTAGAATGATTGATTTTTTTTGCAAACTTATGATAATTAAAAATTCTTCCTTTTGCAAAAGTTTCTGATAAGTCAGGATAAGTTTTTTTAATTTGTTTAATCCAATGATTTTCTACTATAGATCTTAATGATTTTAGATCATTCTTTCTCATTTTGAAAATTTCATAACCTTTTTTATTATCAATTTTATTTAAGATTTTTTTCATATTTTTTTTATTTTATTTATAAACAGTTTTAGTTTTTTTTTCTTTTTCCTGTCTTTTAATGATTTTTTAGAAATTAGTAAACACGCAGAAGATCTTAAAATCACTCCATCTTTTAAAATTCTGAGTTTGTTTGCTTTCAAAGTTGCTCCAGTAGAAGTTATATCTGTTATAATTTCAGATTGATTTGTAAAAGGGTAGATTTCTGTAGCTCCTAAACTGTTAACTATTTTGTATTGAATAATTCCTTTTGAAGATAGAAATTCATTAGTAAGATTTGGGTATTTAGTGGCTATTCTTATTTTTCCAGTTTGTTTATCTTTAAAATTAAAAGAAATTTCCTCAAGATCAGCAATAGTTTGAACGTCTATCCAATCGTTAGGAACTGCTACGACCAAATTAGCAAAACCATAATTCAAACGAGAGTATAACTGAATATTTTTTTTGACTCCTGGTAACGACTCATTTAGTAAATCGAAACCAGATATCCCCAAATCTAATGAACCTTCAGCCAATCTCTCAATTATTTCTCTAGCATGTGAAAAAATGACTTCGCTGTTTTTAAAGTTACTTACTTTACCAATATAATTTCGTTTACTGTTTTTAATAAAAATCTTATTTTTTCTAAAAATATGTAAAGATTTGTCTTTAAGCCTTCCTTTGCTTGGTATACCAATTTTTAGTAAAATGCTCATATTTTTAAAAGATTGTCATAATTAATGGCTCCTCCAATTGCAGGAATATTTTTTTTGGAACCTAAAATTTGCAATAAATTATTATACCTACCGCCAGAAGCTAAATTTATATTTTTTGATTTTTTATAAATTTCAAAAACAATACCGGTGTAATATTCTGCGTTTCTTCCTATATTAGAAGAAAAAAATACATCTTTATTTTTAATCTTCAAATTAAAAATTTCAAATTTATCTAATTTTAAATTTAATTTATACTTAGTTTCAAATTTTTTTAATTCATATTTTGCATTTTTAAGTTTACAATTTATTTGTAAATATTCTTTTACTATCTTGCTTATTTTTTTTCCGTTAATTTCAGACCTTGGTTCAATAATTTTTTTTTCAAATCTTTTTAGAATATCTGAAATTTTTCTTCCAGCTACTTTTCTATTTCTATCCAATTTTTTCATTTTTAGATAAGATTTTTTATCAAGTGCAAATATATTTTTTTGAAGATCAGAGTTTGTTTCTAATCTTGACAGCAAATCTCTAAAGTACTCTGGTCTCCAGAAATGTCTCTTTAGTCTTAACTTCCATCTGAGAGGTAATTTAAGAGACTCAACCAATGCTCCAAATATTTTTAAATCATTGATCTTAATTATATTATTTTTTTTTGTTGATTTAGTAAGAGAGGCGTCTATTAAATTAATAATTTCTTCATCGGAATTTTTAGAGTTTGAGCCTATAATTTCACATCCAAGCTGATTTCTTACAAGAGACTTTTTACTAAAAGTACGTCTATATGCCTGATCAAAATAAGTATACTTATACTTTCCCTGTTTAATATTTTTAATATAGTCTAAACAGGCAGAAATAGTTAAATCTGGTCTCAAACTAAAGTTTTTTCCGTCATCATCTCCGAATGATAAAAGTGACTTTTTAAAAATTTCTCCTGATCTTTCAATTATAATTTTTGACTCTATTATGTTGTCAAATTTTCTTACTTTAAAACCTTTTTTTATAAATAATTTAAGTAAATTTTTAGAGTATTTTTTTGATTTCATTTGATAAATTTTTTATTTCAGTTGAGATCTCTTCTCCAGACTTAAGATTTCTTAAAGTTGCTTTTCCTAATTTAAATTCATTTTCACCGTATAATATTACTGCGGGAGAACCTATTTTATTTGCATATTGCATCTGTTTTTTTAGATTTCCTTCTCCGGGATAAATTTCAGCACTTATTCCTAAGTTTCTGAGGTTTTTTAAAATATCTACATAAGATTTAATTTTATTTTTATCAAAAACACAGATGACCACAGGTTTGATAGATTTAATATTAAATTTATTTTTTTGCATTAATGCGTAGACAAGTCTATCAACACCAATTGAAACTCCTGTTGCCGCACACTCAAAATTACCAAAATTGTTTACAAGATTATCGTATCTTCCTCCTCCACCTATTGAGCCAAACTGAACCTCTTTACCTTTAGAGTTTTTAATTTCAAAATTTAAATTTACCTCAAATATAGGACCTGTGTAATATTCAAGTCCTCTTATTACAGAAGGATCAAATGTATAATTAGAAAATTCATAGGCTTCAAATATTTTTATAATTTGATTGACATCATCTGTTTTGGACTCTTTATCTTGAATTTTTTTATCTATTACTAATATTTGATTTTCATTTAAATTTGCACCTTTGGTGTAGTCTCCTGATTTATCTTCCCTACCTTTTCCTAATAATTTTTTTACTTCTTCCCATCCAAGTCTATCTATTTTATCAAGGGCTCGTAAAATAATACCAATTTGATCTGCAGAATTTATTTTTATTTCATTAAATAATTCTTCTGTAAATTTTCTAGATGAAATTTTAATAGTGTAATCTTCTTGGGATAAACCACATTTTTCTAAGATTTCTGAAATCAAAATACATAATTCAGCGTCTGCCTGTAAATTTTTAGTACCAACATAATCTGCATCAAATTGTAAAAATTCTCTAAATCTTCCTGGTCCAGGTTTTTCGTTCCTCCAAACTGTTCCTAACTGATATCTTTTAAAAGGTTTTGGTATTTCTAAAAAATTTTTAGCTACATATCTTGCTAGTGGTGCGGTAAGATCATATCTTAGTGAGAGCCAATTATTTTCATCTTTGAATGAAAAAACTCCTTGATCTGGTCTTTCTTTATCTGGTAAAAATTTTCCAATACTATCAGTATACTCAAAACTAGGTGTCTCGAGATATTGAAAACCATACTTAATCATAACTTCTTTAATATTAGAAATTATAAAATCTCGGATTAATAGTTCTTTTTCTTTTCTATCTACAAATCCCAAAGGTAATTCTTTTAAGGGTTTTATCTTTTTTTTTTTTTATCATTTTTTTTGGTACAGCAGGGTGGATTCGAACCACCGACCCCTAGTTCCACAAACTAGTGCTCTAACCAACTGAGCTACTGCTGCGTCCTTTTATATTTATCTTAATTTTAATTAAATTTATATATGATTATAAGCCAAGCAATAGCTTAGCATGCATTCTGTGAGAATGTGAATTGAGAGTAAATGTTTTCTTTTTAGTTGCCATTTCGATTTTTTACAAAAAAATTATGTCTTTTTTAAGAAGGAATTATCGGGACAAAAACTATTATTAGCAAGTGTCCCGGTAATTTTTGATTTAGGAAATAAGATTTAAGATGTTTTCTGCAGTTTTACTGCTGAAGGACCTTTTTCTCCATTCTCAACTTCAAAAGTTAGCTCGTCACCTTCGTTTAAAAATTTTAAACCGGCTTCTCTAACTGCTGATGAATGAACGAACACGTCTTTTTCTTTATCTTCTCTTTCAATGAAACCATAACCTTTAGTACCATTGAACCACTTTACTTTACCTTTTAGTGTACTCATATTGTTTTCTTATCCTTGTTTTATTATTAACTTTAATTAGTAAAATTTACTAACTTTGCACCTTTAATAGGTTTGAGTGCAATATGTCAAGGAGTGTTTTATATTAAATAATTTATTTAATTAATTGGTCTTTTTTTGCAACACTTAATTATACAATATCGCTATTAAACCTAGTATTAAAACTATAGCTAATCCAGAGTATAGGTGTTTGTTTTTATTGAAGATTCTTTGAAGTTTCATTAAATTAGGCTCGATATAGTCAAGTCCTTGGTCATTGGAATTTACAGACTTAACAAAACCCCCGTCTCTACCGATTTTTAAAAATCTATCTTTTCTATGGTCATAAATTTCATTTTGAGAAAGGCCCTCAAACATCTTTAAATTTTTGATTATAGATTTTTTTACATCTAGTGCTACCGTTTCACTATTACGATGCGCACCTCCTAAAGGCTCATTTATTATTTCATCAATTATACCTTGTTCTAATAAATCTTTTGCAGTGAGCTTCATGGCGTCAGCTGCTTCTAAGGATTTAGTTTGATCTCTCCATAAGATAGAAGCGCATCCTTCAGGAGAAATTACTGAATAAATAGAATTTTCTAACATTATAACTTTATTAGAGGATGCTAAAGCAATAGCTCCTCCAGAGCCACCCTCTCCAATTATTATAGAAATATTTGGAACCTTCAAAGACATCGAGCACTCTATTGAATTGGCTATAGCCGCAGCTTGTCCTCTTTGCTCAGCACCTATACCTGGATATGCTCCTGGAGTATCAATGAATGTGATGATTGGTATTTGAAAGCGATCTGCTAACTTCATTAATCTGATACACTTCCTGTATCCCTCAGGATTCATCATTCCAAAATTTTTTTCAATTCGACTATTTAAATCCTCACCTTTTTCTTGGCCAATTACTAAAACAGATTTATTGTCTATAAGTCCAAATCCGGCGGTTACAGATTTGTCATCAGCAAATAATCTGTCACCAGATAAAGCTGTAAAGCTAGAAAATATTTTATTTATATAATAATTTGCTCTAGGACGATCTTCATGTCTTGCTACTAAAGTTTTTTGCCAACTATTTAAGTTTGAGTATGTCTCTTTTAGTTTTTCATTTATTTCTTCCTGGGTTGATTTAATTTTTTGAGTATCAACTTCAGAGATACCTTCTGAACCAAATGGGCTTTTGAGACTATCAACTTCCTCTTCGAGTTCTTTGATTTCTTTTTCAAACTCTAAATAATTTTTCATTGTTTAGTTTTTATCATATTTCTCTTTTTAATAGAATTTAATTAAGTCTATTTATGGGTGCTTTTAAACTTAATGTAATTAATATTTGACATTAAATGAGAGCTAATAGACAATATTTCAAATCGGGAGAGACTATTTAAATATAGCGCCGAAGGAGCAACCACCCCGGAAACTCTCAGGCAAAAGGACCGTAAAAAAAAATATGA
>MDTB01228928.1_pt1 | contig 25160 bp, 19 predicted proteins | sample 811161 | NCBI WGS metagenome assembly MDTB01 (sample SAMN05326650, study PRJNA326480) | marine metagenome | isolation source: seawater | place: Mediterranean Sea | collected 2009
GGTAACAACCTTGCTGTTACGGCTGGTGATGCACTAGCATCATTTACCGATGACCTGAACGTTATTGATGCGGCTATTACTTCAGTTGCAAATGCACGTTCACAGGTTGGTGCCTTTACTTCTGCGTTCCAATTCCAGAATGCAAACATTAATACGCAAATCGAAAACCTTAGCGCGGCGAAATCAACAATTGTTGATGTCGACATTGCTGAAGCACAAACAAACTTCACAAACGCACAGGTATTGACAGAAGCTGCGACTGCGGCGCTTGCACAAGCGAACCAGATCACAACATCGCTTCTTTCACTTCTACGATAAGCGTAGGTTGAATTTTTATTCGAGGGCCGTATGGCGTAAGCGCCATACAATTCAGAGGAAATCTGAAAAGGGAGTTGCCCTCCTCCCTTTTTCCTCTTCTTTTTATTCCAATGAGAAACCAGAGCGAAAAACCAAAAAATATAAATAATAATAAAAATATAGAATTAGGGAATGCAATTTTAATTTAGGATAAGACCATGTCAAATTTATCAGTAGGAACAGTTACAAACTCAGGTGGAACAACCATCGTTACTGGTACATCGTCCAATTTGAACACTGGTGCGTTGATTGAAAACGAAGTCGCGCAAAACAATGTCAAAGCCGACAAAATAGACATAAAAGTCCAAGAAAATGATTTATTAATCGCGGGCTATGAAGAGTTTTACGGCCTTGCCCAGAATTTCCAAGAATCTTTAACCAATTTAAAAAGCCAAACCAGCTTTCTTGATAACGGTAACGCATTTGCGCAGCGCACAGGTGATTTACAATCCACTGGCGCAATCGCGACAAGCTTAATTAACGTATCCATCGAAGAAAACGCACCAATTGGTGATTATACAATCGTCGTAGAACAAAAAGCGCAGGAATTTTCGGCCGGCAGTATAAATGTCGTTGATAAAGACGCTGATTTAAACGAAGTCGGTTCATTTACAATCGGCATTGATAGCAAAGTCGCGCAACAAATTGATGTTGCCGCCACGGACAGTCTACAAGACATTGCTGATAAAATTAACCTAAGCACTGGCGATTCAGGGGTAAGCGCCTCGGTAATCAAAGTGTCAGAAACCGAATATCAGTTAATTATCGAAGGCACTGAAACCAACGAAGCAATGACAATTTCAACGCTTAGCGGTAGCGTCATGCAAAATTTAGGCATTGTTGATGGCGCGGATGCGTTTGAAGCAGCACAAATCATTCAAAATGAACAAGGTTCACGCGTCATATTAAACGGCGCAACGATCACACGTGATGATAACGCCTATGATGATTTGATTGATGGCTTAAGCTTTGATGTCCTTGAAGCTGATGCTGGCAGTACGCTGACCATATCTGTTGATAATGATATTTCGTCGGCGAAAGAAGCTGTGCTTGATTTTGTCGATAGTTATAATGCTTTTCGTGAATTTGCGATTATCAATCAGCAAGTTAACGCTGATGGCTCTGTTCCTGAGGAAGCCATTTTATTTTCTGATAACTTCTTAGAAACGTTTAATTATCAAGTCTCCACCTTGCTTTCAAGCGCGGCTGGTGATGGCCTAGCGGGTTCACTGCGTAATTTAGGGATCACTTTTGATTCTCAGAACCGTTTACTTGTTGAAAAAGAAGCTGATTTAGACGCCGCGCTTTTAGATGACTTTCAAAATGTTGCGAATTTCTTCGCGACGGACGTAAGCAGCGACAATGATGAATTTGCAATTATTGGCAACACATCGACCATTGAAGATTTAAGTTTCAACGTTGATATTACCGTTGATGTAAATGGCGACATCACTGCAGCCACGGTTGGTGGTCAGAGCGTGTTTTCAATACAAAGCGGCAACCGCCTTGTCGGCAACGCTGGCACCCCCTATGAAGGCCTTACTTTCGCCTATGCAGGGGCAACAGACACTTCCGTGGCGATCACATTAAGCGCAGGACTTGCCGATCTCCTCAACAACACAATTGAAAGCTACACCAGCCCAACAGGCGTGATCCAAGACCAAATATCAGCCCTGAATGACGAAAATCAAGATTATGTAGAAGACGCAAAAGAAATTCGTGAACGCGGCGAAGAAATCCGAGAGGATGCAATCGCAAAATACGCAGCAATGGAAGCAAAGCTCTCCCGCTTAGATTCGCTGCTTAACACCGTAAGAGCATTGTTAGGAACCAATAAAGATGACTAATTATACAAATCAAGGCGTATACACACAGGCACAACCATCCGCGCCGGTTGGTAATAACCCCTATGCAAACGCCGCAGGCGCCTATAAGCAAACGCAGGTAAATACCATTAGCGGCATGGACGTTGTGGTCGAACTTTATAAAGGCATGATTAAAAACGTTGAAGGGGCAAAAAAAGCCTACCAAGAGGGTAAACTAGACGAAATGTGCCGCCTGAATGAAAAAACATTCAACATTTTGGTTGGCCTGCAAACGCATTTAGATTTTGACAATGGCAAAGATGCCGCCGATTTCCTTAACGGGTTTTACAACACGATTTTCGGCGCGCTTGCTAAAGTCCACCGCGAACCCGACCCTGCAAAGGCGTTTGACGACATTATTGGCGCGATAGAGCCTGTATATAAGCGTTGGTGCAGCTTTGCCAAGGACGCGAAAAGCCCCGCTGACAAAGCCGCAGCGGATGAAAGACCTGATCTTTCTGGCGGCTCGCTATCGACCTCAAGTTAAAAAATCCCTTTAAATATCAGGCCCCGTGCAAACTGGCCTGATATTTGCATTACCTATCACTAGTACGTTAAAATGATAAGAGAGGTACTTTAAGTGATAGATCGTTCAGCACAAAAATTAGCGCCGCAAACAGATGCGCCCTTAGGCAGCATTCCTGCGGATGATACAGGTAACGCATCTGTATCAGCACCAAACAATCACGCCCCTCTGCCCCCCGAAACAACTGCTCCGCTGCACAGCGTTGATGATGCGAAGCTTGTCGCTTTGGTCGTTAATGATGACAAGGCTGCCTATCAAGTGCTCATGCAGCGTTATTACACCAAGATTTGGCGTTTAAGCCTATCGATCCTCAAAGATGAACAAGAGGCCGAAGATGCCGTACAGGAAATATTCCTCACCCTATGGCAAAACATCAAAAACTGGGATCCAGAAGGCAAAGCACGTTTTTCAACATGGATTTACCGCGTATCATTCAACAAATGCATAGATATTAAACGCAAAAAACGCCCTGACACGCATGGCGATGACATGGTGATCGCCGATGCAGGCAATGAGACCGCATATCAAGATGCGCTACAGCGCCAAGTTGCGGAAAAACTCGCACATTTAATGGCAAGCTTGCCGCAAATGCAGTGCATGGCGCTGCGCATGTTTTACTATGATGAACTCAACGTGGCTGAAATTGCCGTTAAGCTTGACCGCAGCGAACAAAGCGTACGCTCGCTTCTCAAACGCGGTAAAGCCGCGCTTAAAGACAAGATGGGCATTGAAATTAATGTTAAATCTGCCGATCTTGAAAAGGAATCGTTAAACATTTTGCGTTAACCTTACCTTTGGTCGCTTAATTTCTTCAGGTAAATTAAGTCAGTTCAATTCCAAGCCTTGCCCTTACGCCATTTTTTGTACCAATGGGTACATTTCTGCTTTCAATTTTCTTAGGCTGCGCTATATTGTCCCAATATAAAGCCTCAACATATATTTAGATAAAGCTAGGTAATAACTTTGTTTGCCAACACATTGAAAATTACAGGACTTTGTTTGCTGCTCTCCGCTTGCGCGGTAGGGCCAGATTTTATGCGCCCCGCTACACCAGCGCAAGACGCAGCCACATTTCACAACAGCTTTGATAGAATCGGTCAAAGCGCTGATATGAATTTATGGTGGGAGCGCCTTGGCGACCCTGTGCTTAATGATTATGCCGATAGGCTGCTGCGCCAGAACCTATCTTTAACGCAGGCAAGTGAGCGCATCGTACAAGCGCGCACCCAAACAGACACGGCGCGCGGCAATTTCGCGCCTTCTCTGGGTGCATCAGCTGATGCAGGGCGCAGTTTCACCCCCGCAAATGGCATCACAACAACGCAGCGCACATACGCAAATAGCTATAATGCGCAGCTTAGCGCATCATGGGAAATTGACCTGTTTGGGCGCATCCGCCGCGGTGCAGAAGCCGCTGAGGCCAACTACCAAGCCGCGCGCTATGACTATGAAGCCCTTACCCATAGCCTCATCGCCGAATTATTGAACCGCCGTGTATCTATTGCGGTGAATAAGGATCTGCTCGACCTTGCACAAAAGAACTATATCAATCAAAAGAAGATCTATAACTTAGTACAAAATCGCTATAATTTGGGCGTTAAAGGCACAAGTCTTGCTGATGTTTACCTCGTCGAGGAAAATTATCGCAGCGTTTATGCTGAGGTTTACAAATATGAGCGCGCCTTGATGGACGATATTTACCGCCTTGATATATTACTTGGCGAAATGCCGGGCACAACTGACCCGCTCTCCGCGCCGTTTGACCTTGTTACCCCACCATTAGATGTCGCAAGCTGCGTTCCTGCGCAGCTGCTTGACCGCCGTCCTGACCTTAAAGCCGCAGAGTTACGCAGCAAAACCGCCAGCGCCAATATTGGCGTTGCGATGGCTGATTTATATCCTTCATTAAATTTAGGAGGCGCTGTAGGGTATAGCAGCGCAAGCACTGGCGGCATATTCTCACCGCAAAATATGGCAGGATCATTATTAGCATCATTAACGCAGCGTATTTTTGAAGGCGGTAAGCTTCGCGCGAATATTGCGCTGAAAGAATCTCAAGCGCGCGAAGCCGTCGCTGTCTATGCGGATCAAGTCCTCAATGCGGTCTATGAAGTTGAAACGCGCCTCAAGGCAGATCGTGACCTCACGGATGAATATCACAGCATTGAAAAATCGCTCACCGCTTTGCGCAAAGCAGAGAAACTTACACAAGACCGCTATTTAAGCGGCATCGCAACCCTGCAGCAATATTTAGACATTCAGCAGCGCCGCTACGCGACTGAACAGAGATTTAAATTAAAACAGCAAGAAAAATGGGCAACCCGCAGCGCCCTTTATTTAGCGCTTGGCGGCGATTGGCACGCCAAAGGCGCAAGCAACAAAACAACATTATGCCGTTAACCCCAAAACATGGCGCAGAGAAATATGATGAACACAGATAATGACCAACACGTAGAACGCAAGATTAGCCACGAAAAAATTAAAGGTTTTTTTCAGCTTATCGCCGTAAGTACCTTTATTCTTGGCGCTTTTGCCGTTTCATGGGCACTTAAAGCAAACAAGCCGCCTTTGCAAAGCAGCAACGGGGCTGAGCGCGTGATTTTTGTTGAGGCCGAAGAAATATCCCCCGCCCCTTACCATATTGCGTTTGAAGCATCAGGCAGCATTGAAAGCCGCGCGACAGTAAATATTGTACCGCAGGTCACAGGGCGGGTGATTTATGTCAATGAGGATTTCTATGCTGGGGGCAGTTTTAAAGCCGGTGAAACACTGTATGAGGTCGACCCACGTGATTTTGAATTAGAAGTTGAACGCCTCGACGCTGAATTGGCACGTGGACGCACCACATTGAACCTTGAACAAGCCGAAAGCGGCGCAGCGCTAAGTGAATGGCGCTTACTCAACGGCAGCAAAAAAGCGCCTGATTTGGTGGCCCGTTTGCCGCAAATGGAAGAAGCTAAAGCAAATTTAAAAGCCGCCCAAGCGCAGCTTGAAAACGCCAAGCTTGCCCTTGAGCGCACAAAGTTTACTTTACCTTTTGATGGGCGGGTTATAGCCAGCGCTATTACCAAGGGCCAGTATATCAGCCAAGGCCAGAGCTATGGCAGCGCCTTTGATTTAGACAGCTTGGAGGTACATTCATCGCTTTCTGATCAACAACTTGACTGGCTATTTAACGCTGATAATCCAGAGATCACCGTAAACATCAATCATTTAGGCAAAGATCTTACATATCAGGGTTATATTAAACGCTCAGCCGCTCTGCTCGACAGCACAACGCGCTTTGCGCAGGTTAATTTTGGCCTAAAAGGTGATGTTAGCGCCCTTATACCGGGCATATTTGCCGATATAATGATTAAAGGGGCAGAGCAACAAGAGGTTTCACTTATTCCCGCCAGCGCGCTACAAAAAGATGGAAAAATCTTGGCATTAACACCTGAAATGACCCTTAAAAGCTACACCCCAGAGATTATTCACAATAACGGTAGCACCATCGCTGTGCGCGGCCTTGGCGGCACATTAAATATAGTCACAAGCAAGCTTTCCGGCGCAATTGATGGCGCAAAAGTTAGGCTAACACAGCCAGAAAACCAAGGTGGCACAGATGAGTAAACCTTCTTCATCTCCTGAATCAAAAGGGCTTATTAGCTGGTTCGCAAACAACCATGTTGCGGCGAATATTCTGATGATGCTGTTTTTGGTCGGCGGCTTGTTCGCGATCAGTAACATGCGCACAGAAACTTTCCCGTCTATTGACCCTAAATTGATTACAATTAGCGTCATTTACCCTGGCGCCACACCTTATGAAGTTGCAGATTCCATCACCAACCGCGTCGAAGAAACGCTTATTGGTATTGATGGTGTAAAACGTATATCGGCGAGCGCCTCTGAAGGTTATGGCCTTATCAGCGTTGAACTTGAAGATTTCGCCAATGCCGATGACGTTTACAACGAAGTTGAAACCAATGTCAGCAGCTTATCTGACTTCCCGCCAAATAATGCGGAGCGCCCGATTATATCAAAAGTCAAACCAACGCCGTTGGTGATGACGCTTGCCATTTACGGCGATACAGAAGAAGGCACGATTAAATACTGGGCAGAAAGCATTGAAGATGAATTACGCCAATTACCGGGCGTGGCAAAAACCAATTTACGCGGCATTCGCGATTATCAGATATCCATCGAAATATCCGAGAATGCTTTGCGTGAATATGGGATAAGCTTAGAAGATGTCAGCAATGCTGTGCAAGCATTCTCATCAGACATTCCAGCAGGGACAATCGAATCTGCGCAGGGTGAAATACTGATCCGCGTACAAGAACAGCGTTATCACGGCAAAGACTTCGCCGCTATACCGCTGCGCAAGCTGCCTGATGGCACAGTTTTGCGCATTAGCGATATTGGCACTGTGATTGATGGTTTTGAAGACACCAATTTAATTAGCCGTTTTAACGGTGAACGCGCGGCCTTTATTGATGTCTCGCGTAGTGAAACCGAAGATACAATCGCCGTGGCGAATGTGGTGAATGAATACCTTACCAATGTCACTTTGCCAAAGGGGCTATCCCTATCCCTACAAAAAGATGAAACCGTCACATTGCGTGACCGTATTAACTTAATGATGCGTAATGCCGTACTGGGCTTTGCTCTTGTCTTTTTGGTGTTGTTACTATTTCTAGACCTGAAGCTTGCCTTTTGGACAAGCATTGCCATCCCTGTTTCTTTCATGGGCGGCTTAATGATTATTCATTTTCTGGGCTACAGCCTCAACATGGTCTCACTCTTCGCGCTTATCGTTGTTCTCGGTATTGTTGTTGACGATGCCATTGTGACAGGAGAAAGCATCTTTGATGAACAAGACCGCCACCCAGATAACCCGCAAGCTTTTCTTAACGGCGTGCGTAAAGTTTACGCCCCAGTAACCATTGGCGTATCAACGACTATCGCCGCCTTTGCACCTTTACTGTTCAGCACCGGTATTTTAGGGCAGATTATCTCCGTTATTCCCGTGGTCGTGATCCCTATTCTTACAATTTCGCTAATGGAGGCGTTCTTTATATTACCCGCCCATTTATCAGCGCCAACAAAATGGAATGCGGGGCCCATTAAACTTATGCGTCGTTATTTCGCACATGGGCTAGAGCATGTTATTGACAACATGATCGTCCCTGTCGCACGTTTTTGTATGGCGTGGCGCTATGCAACTGTCGCCGTATTCCTCGCTTTTGCCATCATTACTGTTGGCATGTTTCAATCTGGTGCAATGCGCTTCATTTTCTTCCCGCAAATTGAAGGCGACCAAGTGACGATCACCGTTAATATGCCAATTGGCACACCGTTTGACGTGACCAAAACGACCGTCACGAAAATTGAACAAGAAGCACAAAACGTACAAAAAGAAATTGAAACAGACGGCGCTGTCTATCAAAGCATCTCTGTGAGCATTGGGCAAACATCAACGACTGTAGGGCCGCCCGGAACTGCAGGACGCAACTCAAACGCATCACATTTAGGCCAGATCGTTATACAGCTTGTCCCTTCTGATTTCCGCAGCGTTTCTGCGGCGCAAATTGAAAGCATGATCCGTAAACGCGTCATCGACCTGCCTAACATAGAAAAACTCGAATTTCAAAGTTCACTCATCGGCGAAGAAGCTGATATTGAAGTTGAGCTTTCTCACCCTGAAGAAGCCACGCTTAATGCCGCAGCTGAGGAACTTAAAGAGATCATCAAACGCATTGAAGGCACAAAGGAAGTATCCGACACCCATGAAGAAGGTAAAACCGAATACGTCTTCGCCTTAAATAAAGAAGGCTACGCGGTTGGCCTCACCCCCGCGGCACTCGGCGCACAATTGCGCGCGGCATTTTTTGGCCATGAAGCCGAACGCTTCCAACGTGGACGCTCAGAAGTGATTGTCTATGTGCGCTACCCCAAAGCTGAGCGTGAAAGCCTCGAGACTCTCTCGCAAGCCCGTATCAGGCTACCAAACGGCTCTGAAGTACCGCTTTCAAGCATTGCCGATATTAAAGAACAAATCGGCTACTCATCTATCCATACTGTAAATGGCCGCCAAATTGTCAGCGTTACTGGTGACGTTGATTACAGCGTCATTACACCAAATGCAGTGATTGGCGAATTGCAAAAAACCGTCTTACCAGCCCTCCAAAACAAATATATGGGGCTGCATTATAGCTTTGAAGGCGAAAGCCGTGATCAGAAAGAAGACATGGAAAGCCTAATGCGCAACATGATGATTGCCCTTTTAATCATCTATGTCTTGCTTGGCTCGCAATTAAAAAGCTACGCTCAGCCTATTGTTATTATGATGGCAATACCATTTGGCGTAATTGGCGCAGCATGGGGGCATTATTTGCTTGGTCACGATTTAACGTTTATTTCCATGTTCGGCATTGTTGCGCTAACTGGGGTTGTCGTGAATGACAGCGTCGTCTTGATGGATTATTTGAACCGTCAACGCGAAGAAGGGCTAAATATGTATGACAGCACCATCGCCGCGATTAAGCGCCGCTTTAGGCCGATTTTGCTAACGACGCTAACCACCAGCTTAGGGCTGCTGCCCATGCTGCTTGAAACATCAATGCAGGCGCAGTTCTTGATTCCGATGGTTATCTCACTCGCAACGGGTATCATTTTTGCCACTTTTGTTATTTTGCTACTGATCCCTTCTCTGCTGATGATAAAGGTAGACATCTTAAAATTTGTCTTTAAAAAAGAGATCTAACAAAAACCTTTTAAACATACGAGCCTCGCGTAATGAACCCGCAAGAAAATTTAGCCGCGCTTTATGAACCTTATTTGCTACAAATTAACTGCCCAAAGTGGCGTGAAACCGTATTAAGCACGGTTGCCGCTATGAATGATGGCAATTTGCCGATCATGCTCGGCTTTTTAGATGATCTACCCGCGCTCAAGCCGCTATCCCATAGATTAACCGAAGATAACGTGATTATTGACGGTAATTTGACCTATAACGAACAACAAAAAATCACCGCGGCGCTACGCCATTTAATGCCGTGGCGCAAAGGCCCGTTTACAATTGGTGACATAACCATAGACGCAGAATGGCAGTGCCATATGAAGTGGAACCGCATCAAAGACAAAATCACATCACTGAAAAACCGCTCTGTGTTAGATGTTGGTAGTAATAATGGTTATTTTGGCTGGCGGATGCGCGGCGCAGGCGCGCGGCAAATTATCGGCGTTGACCCTGCCCTAATATCCGTGATGCAGTTTTTCGCCATTAACCATTTAATTCAAGATTACAGCCATGTGGTCTTCCCGCTTAAAATGGAAGATATACCCGCCAAATTAGAGAATTTCGACAGCGTCTTTTCGATGGGCGTTTTATATCACCGCAGGGGGCCGCTTGATCACATTAACGAGCTTTACGAAGCACTGCGCGCTGGCGGCGAGCTTGTCATTGAAACATTAGTCGTCGAAGGCGAAGACGGCATGGCGTTTATGCCTCCTGGGCGCTATGCGCGGATGAATAATGTCTGGTTTTTACCAAGCGTTGCAACGCTGCAAACATGGCTTGAGAAAATCGGCTTTTGCGATGTGAAGCTTATTGACCTTCACCAAACAACGCCTGAAGAACAGCGCGCCACAGAATGGAAACCGGGGGTCAGCCTGCGTGAATATTTAGACCCTGATGACATTAACAAAACTATTGAAGGCCACCCACCGCCGCTACGCGCAACGCTTACTGCACAAAAACCAGCAACCGCGCAGCGCCTTAAACGCTATGAATTATAGCGGCGCATAAAAAGCTAGTTTTTTTTCAAATATAGGCGTATAAGACTCTCATTATTAACCATATTATATGAGAACACAGATGAGTGAGATTCAACTCGACACAAAAACGCCCCTGCTTGTCCGCGCCTATTTTGTTGGCCAGCGCCTTAACTTAAAAGATTTTGAAAAAACAGGCAGCCTCGCCGTATCGCCGCTTGTTATTCGCGCCGGCAGTAACGGTTATGCCGTGATGTTCCGTTATGGCGCTGCTGTGCTCTTTGGCCTAGATGACTTGGAAACCCAGAGTTTTTTAGCGCAAATTAAAGAGTTTACCACCGCCCCTTATGAGACACCGACTTTTGAAGAAATACACATAGACGTTGATAGTGAAGCCCCTGAATCTGCAAAAGCACATAACTTTTCAATCAAAAAATGGGATTTGGAACGCCTGCAGCTTATCGCAGAAGTCGTTGCAAAAGGCGCGGTGCTTGAACACTACGAATCTAGCATCACAGATATTTTCGACCGCATCGAACCACTTGCTACTGAGTTACAAAAAGGTAAAGTCAAAAGCCGTTGGTCAAAAGCGCTGCTTAAGCATATCGGTCTTGTGCTTTCCATCGAACGTAAAATGATTGCGCATGTCGAAATTGAAGGCAAACCAGAGCTATTATGGGATCACCCAGAGCTTGAAACCTTGCACGTTAAATTAGAAGATGAATTTGAGATTCCAGAGCGCCACAAAGGCATCAGCCACAAATTAGAGCTAATCCACCGCACCGCCGACACGATGTTTAGCGTCTTACAAGAACGCAACACCTATCACGTTGAGTGGTATATCGTTATTTTAATTGTCCTCGATATCGTCATTAACTTGATAGAGAAGCTATAGAAATAGCCTCTCTATCTACATTTCCGTTTAAACTTGATCATCTTTAACCAGCAACCCCATAAAGGCGGTTACTGGCGTTGCTTCCAGTGCCGCTTGGTTATTGCATAAATCAATAATCTTCGCTGTTGTCTCAGCGTTATAATGGGTTTCTAAGTTATTTTTGAACTTAGCTTCCAATACAGGAATACCTTCAGCGCGGCGGTTTGGATGCCCGATGGGGAATTCCACTTCCACACGCTCCGTTTTCGTTCCATCTTTGAAGTGCACCTCAATTGCATTGGTAAAGGCGCGTTTTTCAGGGTCATGGTAATCTTTACTATAACCAAGATCTTCCTGCACAACCATTTTTTCACGCAATTTATCAATCATCGGGTTCGCCGCGAAATCATCTTCGTAATGGTCTGCGGTTAATGTGCCGGTCATTAACGGCACTGCGACCATGTACTGTAGGCAGTGATCACGATCCGCTGGGTTATGCAGCGGGCCTGATTTTGAAATAATCCGCACCGCTGCCTCATGTGTAGTCAGAACGACTTTTTCAATATCATCAAGGCGATCTTTGACCTGATCATGCAGGGCAACTGCACATTCCACAGCGGTTTGTGAGTGATATTCCGCAGGGTATGAAATTTTAAACAGCACATTATCCATCACATAATGACCATAATCGCGCTGAAACTTAAATTCATTGCCCTTAAACAACACATCATAAAAGCCCCATGTTTTGGCCGTGAGCGCGCTTGGGTAGCCCATTTCACCAGCTAGAACCATCATCGACAGGCGCACAGCGCGGCTTGTAGCATCACCCGCAGCCCAGCTTTTACGAGACCCTGCATTTGGCGCATGGCGGTAAGTGCGTAGAGACTGCCCATCAAGCCAAGCATGGGATACCGCATCCAAAGCCTGCTGTTTATCACCGCCAAGCATTTGGATAACAACAGCCGTTGATGCGACTTTAACCAAAACAACATGATCAAGACCAACACGGTTAAAACTGTTTTCTAATGCAATGCAGCCTTGGATTTCATGCGCTTTAATCATTGCCGTTAATACATCTTTGACTTCCAAGCCACGCTCGCCCCGCGCTTCTTTTTGCTGACTGACGTAATCAGCCACCGCCAAAATTGCGCCGAGATTATCAGATGGATGCCCCCATTCAGCGGCAAGCCATGTATCATTATAATCAAGCCAGCGGATCATCGCGCCAATATCAAAGGCCGACTTGATCGGGTCCATTTTGTAATTCGTACCCGGCACGCGCACGCCCATTGGCACAACAGTCCCGGGAACTAAAGGGCCCATTAATTTGGTGCAGGCTTTAAAGCTTAGCGCCAAAATGCCACAGCCCAACGTATCCATCAAACAATAACGCGCGGTTTCATAAGTTTTGGCGCTATCAATTTTGAAGTCATAAACGTAATTTACGATATCCTGAATAACGCCGTCATATTCAGGGCGTTCATTTAAATCTGTATTTGCGGAATGTTGCATATCTTTTATCTTTCGTTCACAGGTTTGAATGTTAAGTTGACAGGACCGAGATAATCAGCCGATGGGCGAATAAGTTTATTATTCGCGCGCTGTTCAAATATATGCGCCGCCCAGCCCGTAATGCGGGACATTACAAATAATGGTGTAAATAATGGCGTTGGAATGCCCAGAAGATTATAAACGGATGCACTATAAAAATCTAAATTGGGGAATAAATGTTTTTCATCCCACATAATGTTTTCAATGCGCTCAGACACATCAAACATGGTCATGTCGCCAGATTCTTCTGATAATTTGCGTGACCATTCTTTAATCACGCGGTTACGTGGGTCGGCCTCGGTATAAACGCGGTGACCAAACCCCATGATAAGATCTTTGTTTTTCAGCATACGATGAATGGCGGTTTCAGCTTCTTCGGCGGAAGAAAACTGCGCGATTAAATCCATCGCGGCTTCGTTTGCGCCGCCATGCAAATGTCCCCGTAATGCGCCAATGCCGCCGCCAACAGCCGAGTAAAAATCAGATAATGTCGAAGCAATGGTCCGTGCGGTAAAAGTGGAAGCGTTAAATTCATGCTCCGCATAAAGAATGAGTGACACGTTAATGGCGCGTTCATGGAGCGCTGAAGGCGCTTTTTGGTGCAATAGCGTCAGAACATGCGCTGCCATACTATCCGTGTCGCTTGTGCAATCAATGCGTTTGCCGCTTTGCGCGTAATGCCACCAATACATCATCATTGCAGGATATTTAGCAAGCAGGCTGTCGGCCACATCTTCTTGGCTGCGGTCTGCACCTTCTTGCTCAATATTTCCTAATATAGATGTCGCGCTGCGCAATACATCCATCGGGTGCGCGTTTTTAGGGATAAGTTCTAATGATTTTTTAAGTGCATCTGGTAAATCACGCAATGACTTTAAGCGCGCGCGGTAAGCGCTCAGCTCTGCCGCATTAGGCAAATCACCTTTTAACAATAAATAAGCGACTTCTTCAAATTCAGCCTTTTCGGCAAGGTCATAGATACTGTAGCCACGATATTCTAAATTATGTGCGCCGCCCGCCGCCGAAATAGTGGTTGAACCGGCAACAATACCCGCAAGCCCTGATGGTTTTTTTACTTGTGCATTTGCTGTCATTTTATTTTCTCCCTATCTGTTTATTTATATCTATCTATTCTTGGCATTATGAAGGCGGTCTAATTGCTGTTCATAATCCATATAGTTTAAGTGCTCATAAAGCTCCGCGCGGGTTTGCATATTATCAATGCAACCTTTTTGCGTGCCTTCTGTTTTAATCGCGCTATAAACATCAAGCGCGGCTTTGCTCATAGCGCGAAAAGCGCTTAATGGATACAGCGCCATATCAACGCCATTATCGCCAAGCTGCGCGGCGCTATATAAATCCGTTTTGCCAAACTCCGTGATATTCGCAAGCAGCGGAACGCCAACTGCATCTTTAATGATGCGGTAATGCGCCAAATCGGTCATTGCTTCGGCAAATATCGCGTCCGCGCCGCATTCGGCGTAATAGGCGCTGCGCTCTACCGCAGCATCAAAGCCCTCAACCGCCAAAGCATCACAGCGCGCCATGACAATGAAATCAGCATCTGTCTTCGCATCTACAGCTGCCTTAATACGGTCGCCCATTTCCTCTTTGCTGACCAATTCCTTATTCGGGCGGTGACCACAGCGTTTCGCGGCAATCTGGTCTTCCATATGGACGGCAGCAACGCCCGCATTGGTCATCTCCTTAACCGTACGGGCGATGTTAAACGCATTGCCCCAGCCAACGTCAATATCCACCAGAAGCGGCAAATCAACCGCGCCGGTAATGCGCCGCGCATCTTCGCAGACATCCGTTAAATTGGTCATGCCCAGATCAGGCAGGCCGAAAGATGCATTGGCAACCCCTGCCCCTGAAAGGTAGATCGCTTTATGCCCTGCATCACGCGCTAACAACGCGCTATAGGCATTAATCGCGCCGACAATTTGCAGTGGCTTCTCCGTTTGCAGCAAGCTGCGCATTTTCTTACCCTGTGAAGTACTCATTTTTAATTGCTCCTATTTTGCAGGAAGACGCGCCGCGCCATCCAGACGAATGGTTTCGCCGTTTAACATTGGGTTTTCAACAATATGCCCTGCGAGCATGGCAAACTCTTCAGCCTTCGCAAAGCGACTTGGGAATGGAATATTGGCCGTAATTGCATCTTGATATTCTTGCGGTACGTTCTCCATCATTGGCGTTTCGACTGCGCCAGGGGCAATGGTCATCACACGAATACCGCTGCGGGCAAGTTCGCGCGCTATCGGTAAAGTCATTGATGTGACGCCGCCTTTGGACGCCGCATATGCCGCCTGCCCAATTTGACCCTCATACGCCGCAATTGACCCTGTATTGATAATTACACCGCGTTCACCTGTGGCGCTATCCGCCGCGCGCGCGGCCATTTCGGCAGCGACAAGGCGCAGCACATTAAACGTGCCTGACAAATTAACATTGATAATGCGCTGAAATGTTTCAAGCGACGCCACGCCTTCACGCCCTAAAACGCGCTCACCGCCCAATATGCCCGCGCAGTGAATCAAAATGCTCGGCACGCCGAATTTGGATTTACAGGCGTTCAATGCCTCCATAACACTGCCTTCATCGGTGATATCACAGGCCGTATATGACACCTCAGCGCGCAGCGCTACCTCATCCACATGAATATCCCACGCCGCAACCTTACAACCGTTATCGACCAGATAATCCACGCAAGCCGCGCCGATACCTCCCGTCCCGCCTGTGACAATTGCTACCGCACCTTTAAGCTGCATCTTCTGACTCCTTTAAAATTTCACGGCCAATGACAATGCGCTGAATATCGCTTGTCCCTTCATAAATGCTGCATACACGCACATCGCGGTAAATACGCTCAATCGGGTATTCACTTAAATAACCATAGCCACCGAAAATCTGCAGCGCTTCACGTGCGACTTCTTCGGCCATTTCTGATGCAAATAATTTCGCCATGCAGGCTTCTTTCTTACAAGGCTGCCCCGCATCACGCAAAGCCGCCGCATGATGAAGCATTTGGCGCGCGACTTCTATTTTCGTCGCCATATCCGCCAAACGGAACGCCAATGCCTGATGATCGAGGAGTGATTTACCGAAGCTTTTGCGCTCCTGCGCGTAGCTCAGCGCTTGCGCGTATGCCGCGCGTGCCATGCCGACAGATTGCGCAGCAATACCAAGGCGGCCACCTTCTAAATTGGCGAGGGCAATTTTATAACCATCCCCTTCCGCGCCAATGCGGTATGTTTCTGAGAGGCGCAAATCTTCCAAAATAATCTGGCAGGTATCAGATGATTGCTGCCCCATTTTATCTTCGACCCTTGCAACCTTATACCCTGTGCTATCAGTCGGCACAGCGAAGCAAGACAGGCCGCGCTTGCCCGCATCAGGGTCAGTAATCGCAAAAACAAGCGCGATATTACCGTGCTTACCTGACGTGATAAATTGCTTCGTTCCGTTTAAAATATAATCAGTGCCCTCGCGCACAGCGCGTGTGCGAATGGCTGATGCGTCAGACCCTGCATCAGGCTCCGTAAGGGCAAAAGCGCCAATCCATTCCCCTGATGTTAATTTCGGCAGCCAATCCTGTTTTTGCGCCTGTGACGCATAGCTTAAAATTGCCGTTGAAACAGGACAGCTATTTACACTGAGAATAGTTGAAAGCGCACCATCAGCGGCGGCAACTTCTTCCATCGCCAGTACATAGGATAAATACCCCGTATCACTGCCGCCATATTCTTCAGGCATTAACATGCCCAATATGCCAAGTTCAGCGAGAGCGAGAAGCTCTGCCTTTGGAAATATTTTTTCTTCTGCGCGCTTGGCGGCCTCTGGCGCGATGCGTTCGCGGGCAAAATTACGCGCCATATCGCGGATCATAGTTTGCTCTTCGGTAAGGATCATCTCAATTACTCCTCCCAGTTTTCAACAGCCAAGGCTACGGCTTCGCCGCCGCCAATACATAAAGAGGCCATGCCCGTCTTTAAGCCCTTATCTTTCAAAGCGTGGATCAGCGTTACCAAAATACGCGCGCCTGAAGCACCGATAGGATGACCAAGGGCACAAGCGCCACCACGTATATTCACTTTGTCATGCGATAAATCAAACTCTCGCATTGCCGCCATAGTGACAACAGCGAAAGCTTCGTTAATTTCGTATAAATCTATATCGTTAGCGTTAAAGCCAATTTTATCCAGAACATTCTGGATTGCCCCCACAGGCGCAGTTGTAAACCACTGCGGCGCACGTGCATGAACGCTATGGGCGAGTATTTTCACCAATGGCGTTAAACCGCGTTTTTTTGCCTCACTGGCCTTCATCACCAATAAAGCCGCGCCACCATCAGATATTGAACTGGCGTTCGCTGCCGTCACAGTGCCATCTTTACCAAAAGCTGGTTTTAACAATGGTATTTTGTCGGGCATCGCATTGCTGGGCTGCTCATCGGTGTCTACCACAACATCACCTTTGCGGGTTGGTATGGTGACGGGCGTGATTTCATTCTTAAACGCGCCAGAGGCAATGGCCGCTTTGGCACGGGAAAGTGAAGTCAGCGCGTATTCATCTTGCGCTTGGCGGCTGAAATTATAATGCGCGGCGCAGCCATCGGCAAACACGCCCATCAGCTTACCGCGCTCATAAGCATCCTCGAGCCCATCAAGGAACATATGGTCATAAACCTCGCCATGCCCCATGCGCATCCCGCCGCGTGCCTTAGGAAGCAAATATGGAGCGTTGGTCATACTTTCCATGCCGCCCGCTATCACGGCTTTATGTGTGTCTGCTTTGATTAAATCATGTGCATACATAACGGCCTGAAGCCCTGAGCCACACATTTTATTGAGCGTCACGCAAGGCATATCATCATCAAAGCCGCCCGCGAAGGAAGCCTGACGCGCTGGCGCTTGCCCTTGGCCTGCTTGCAGGACGCAGCCCATAATTACATTATCAACATCACCGGCATCATTAAGGCTCAGATCATCCTTCACAGCCTTGATCGCCGCGCCGCCGAGCGCCGAAGCGCTTAACGTAGAAAAGCCGCCCTGAAACCCTGCGATAGCACTGCGCTTCGCACTAACGATTACGATAGGATCATTATTAGAATTTGTTTCTGACATTTTTATCTCCCTGCCCTCTAGCAACACACCGCCGCGCAAGTAAGATTTTTATATGTCAGATATAATAGTCTTTTCCTGATTAAGGTCTAGGGAAAGTTACATTTTTTCAGCAATTATAAACCATGGCGCGCCGATACCCTGCGCCAAAAACTGACGCAGATTGACCAAGCACTCACGGAAATCTGCACCTGCGAATGGAGGCACATCTAACGGCACTTCATTTTCTAAGATTTCAGGCAAAATATCATCGTATTTTTCTATATAAATTACTTTAAACCCTGCCTGTAATAGACTGTTTTTATAGGATTTTAAATCGTGAGCATGGTTGTCGCACGACATGCTCGCCCACGGCAAAGGATAGGTGGCGCCACCACCCCCCACAGCACCACTTAACAATACGTCATATATTATTATTTTTCCGCTTTTTTTCAATATATTAGCACAATTAATTAAAGCAAGATCTTTATTTTTTATATTCATACCAAGGTGAGACCACACAACCCAGTCAAAATCGTGCACCCCCAATTGCGGATCACAAATATCGCGACACTCACAACTGATTTGATCCGAAAAACCAAGCCACTTATCAATACTTTGCGCCACAGAAACATAAGACGCACTCAGATCAAGCCCAAACACCTTAAAACCGCCACTATACGTCAAATAACGCGCCACACCACCAAAACCACAACCAACATCAAGCACACAATCGCCGTGAGCGCCACCCATCAGTGCAAGCAGTTTATGCGTTGCGGCAACGCCACCTATATGAAACTGGTCGTATTTAAATGATTTTTCAATCTTTTCTGCGCGATTACAGTTAGATAAACTGCCAACCTTATCTTTAAAATACGATAAATACGCATCAGAATTGTAATGCTCACTTGTATTTTTCATTAATTCTGCCTTATTCCCCGAGTTTACAGCACCGTGCGTTTACGCTACTATTATGCACCGAAACGCGGTTAATTTCATTTAAAATACACAAAGGTCAAATGAATATGTTGTGGCACAAAAAATACACTATCGATGATGCGCTCGCTTTAATTACGCATGATAATATTCTCGATCATTTAGGGTTAGAATTCACAGAAATTGGTGATGATTTCATCACAGCGCGCCTTCCAGTAGATCGTCGCACGCATCAAATTCACGGCATATTACATGGCGGCGCAACATGCGTCCTAGCAGAAACCATTGGCAGCTTTGCATCAATAATGTGCGTTGATTTAGACCATAAATACGCCGTGGGATCACAAATTTCTGTCAACCATTTGCGCCCCGCAAGCGAAGGTTACGTTCATGCGCATTGCGCCCCCGTCCATATTGGCCGTACAAAACATGTTTGGGATATACGCGTCACAGATGATCGCGGCAGGCTTGTCGCTAAGTGCGAGCTAAGCTGCGCGGTTATCGATAAGCCAAAATCGGCATAGAACAATCAGTGCCACAGAAAAAAAAAGCGCCGAGGTAATCCTTACCTTGACGCTTTTATATATGTGAGAACTTTTGTTCGGATAATGATTACCATAATAAAAACGATAAAGTCAACATAATTCACCTTGAAATGTGAACTATTACCTGTTATACATAATAAATTAACAATAAAACAGTGATATTACAGGGACTTGATCTTGATTAATGGTAGACAAATTGCCGCCGCGCGACACTTGCTCTCTTTAAGCCAGAGGCAGCTTGCGCACGCCACAGGCCTGCACATGAACGTGATTTCTAAGTTCGAAAACGGCACTGTACAAAACCCCTCATCAGATACACTAAAGAAGCTGATCCTGCACCTGACAGGTCAAGGTATATTGTTCACGGAAACAGGCGGCGTTGATTTAATGCATGTCCCGATCGTGCACTTTAAGGGCATACGATGGTATGAAGAATTGCTTGATGATGTTTTGCGCAGCTTAGAGGGCGCAGAGGACAAGACGCTATATATTGAAAATGCAGATGACAGCGTTTCACCTGATTTTGTTAAGGATAAGATTGCGCAGCTTGTACACGCAGGCATCACCATGCGCACAACCATCAAAGAAGGCCACAAACCGCAAGGCGGCGCGCTAGATCATTACCGCTGCCTGCCTGCCCATAAGTTCCTCAACTACATTCGCCTGACATACGCAGATAAAGTCGCAGTGCAGGTTGGCACCAACCACTGCATGGTCATTAAACACAGCGTTTTATCAGCCACATTAAGAAATAACATTGAAATTTTGTGGGACTATCTACCCGCACCACAACAGGAGTTAAAAAGACATGTCGACATATAAAGTTAAAGTCACCCATTCAGGCGGCTGGCAAGATTTTGATACAGCGCGCATAGCTATATCGCTCAAAAACCCCAAGCAGCAGGGCAAAAAATTTGGTGCCATTATCGACTGGCTGAGCCCCCGTTTCAACCATGTCGTCATCCAGCTCTCTGACACACTGCACCGCCATAATATTCAGGTTGATGAAGGACTTGACCTGAAAGCCGCGCATAAAAGAGCGGTCGAATATGGCGACATATGGCTTGCAGAACATCAGCATTTGTTTGATAAGCTACCATCACATCAACTGATCCGTTGGGATGATCGTTTAGCGCAGATTGATATCAACACATATTACCCGCAGCTTGAGAAGATCATGCATGCCAATGACAACACATCAGCCAATATGCGCAAATATATTGATGATTATATGTTACGCCGTGAATTTGAATCTGACGATGAAAAAAGCGCCGCCTATAATGCATCACGTAATTACGTTTTAGAAGAATCCGCGATATATTTAGGCCTATTTGAACATGAACCTGCCGCCGAAATATACCCCGGCAGCTATCTTCCGCTGCCCGAACACCCGAATAAATCATTCACAAGCATTGATTTTATCCGTAAGCGCGGGCCAAGATAGCGGCGCTTACGCCGCTTCTTGCAATGGTGGCTGATATTCTAGCGCATTGGTGAGCTCAACATGACGCTTATAATACGCTGTGATGTTTTTATGCTTTACAGGGCCGTAACCTTTGACCATTTCAGGTAAATTTAATAATTCTAAGCAGGTTTCAACATTTTCTTTGCTGAGCTTATCTAAAATAATCGCAACCGTGGCTTCATAATCTTTAATGAGCTGACGCTCTGCCTTGCGTTCCGCCGTATAGCCAAACACATCAAACGGCGTACCGCGTAGGCTTTTTAACTTAGCAAGCACACCAAAGCCGTGCAACATCCATGCACCGAATTTAATTTTCTTTGGCCTGCCCGTTGCAGGGTCAGTGCGTGAAAGAAGCGGCGGCGCCAAGTTAAATTCGATTTTGTAATCGCCGTCAAACTGGCCTTTCAGCTTTTTAAGGAACTGCCCATCCGTATATAAGCGCGCCACTTCATATTCGTCTTTATACGCCATTAATTTATGATAATAACGTGCGCCCGCCATAGAAAGAGCATCCGCACCCTCGCCCATAATCTGCTTTTCTTTATCGTGCAGCTTTTTAACAAGGCTCTCGTAGCGCGTGGCATAGGCGCTATTTTGATATGCAGTTAAATACGTCGTGCGGCGGTCAATTACGTCGTTCAGCGTTTCAGCAATAGGCTCTTCGCTATCGCCTTCTTTTAATACCGCATCTAACATGTCATCAATTTTAGTTAAATCATGCGCGGCAAGGCGACCAAAAGCAAAAGCCTGTTGATTGGTTTCAACGGCAACGCCGTTCAGTTCAATCGCCTGATAAATCGATTCAAGGCGTAGCGGCACAAGACCTTTTTGCCACGCATAGCCAAGCATCAGAATATTGGTGTTAATCTCATCTCCCAATAAGACCCGCGCATATTCCGTGGCGCGGATAAACGATGCGCCGTCACTGTTTAAACGCTGCAACAAGGTACTGCGCACATTATCCGCCGCAAAATCAATGTCATTATTGGTGACGAAGGCTGAAACAGGGGCTTGGTCACCATTGACAACCGCGTTGGTTTTATCAGGGTTCAGTGTTTTATACGCCGTTGCGCCCACAGCCGAGACGATATCACACGCCACAAGCAAATCCGCGCCGCCAGCAATAATGTGACCCGTTCTGAGGTCATCTTGCGTCGGGCCGATCCGTACATGGCTCAATACTTCGCCGCCTTTTTGTGCAAGGCCTGTCATATCAAGGTTACGGCAGCATTTATCTTCTAAATGCGCGGCCATGCCAAGCAAGGCACCAATCGTCAAAACGCCCGTACCGCCAATGCCTGTGACAATGATATTATAGGCTTTATCAAGTCTTGGCACGTTAGGCATAGGAATATTCGCGAAAGGGTTATTGCTTTCACTGCTTTCCGCCTTCGTCTTTTTCAGCTCGCCGCCATAAACGGTAACAAATGAAGGGCAAAAGCCTTTCAAACATGAGAAATCTTTATTGCAGAGCGATTGGTTAATCTTACGCTTGCGCCCATATTCTGTTTCTAATGGCTGTACGGCAACGCAGTTTGATTGCACAGAACAGTCGCCGCATCCTTCACAGACACTTTCATTAATCATTACGCGCTTTGCTGGGTCTGGATACAGGCCGCGTTTACGGCGGCGGCGTTTTTCAGCGGCGCATGTCTGATCATAAATTATGACGCTCGTGCCTTCCGTTTCCTGACATTCTTTCATAATATTATGCAGTTCATCACGGCTCAAAACCTTGACCTCTGCGGGTATTTCTTTTACGCCCTTATAAATTTCAGGATTCTCACTTAAAATCCATGCTTTAGCGACACCTTCTGACACGACTTGCTGCGCGACGCGATAAACAGGAAGCTCACCATCAACATGCTGCCCCCCAGTCATCGCGACAGCGTCATTATAAAGCACTTTATAGGTAATGTTCACCTTTGCCGCGACTGCCGCGCGGATTGCTAACGACCCTGAATGGAAATATGTGCCATCGCCCAAATTGGCAAAAATATGTTTGCGTTCGGTAAATTTAGACATGCCAATCCACGGCACGCCTTCCCCGCCCATTTGCGTACAAAGCGCAGAGTTACGATCCATCCATTGGACCATGTAATGGCAGCCAATACCAACCATAGCAAAACCGTCTTCTGGCACTTTGGTTGATGTATTATGCGGACAGCCCGCGCAGTAATATGGTTTACGCAATGATGGCGGCGTGTAGCTTTTCGCTTCACGCTCATAACGCTCGTAAAATTCTAACGCCTTGTCAATTTGTTCATTGTGGTAGAAACGCGCAATGCGCTGCGCAATGATGCGCGCGACCATGCCCACATTATGGTCATTATCAAGCGGCAATAATGGCTTGCGATGTTCATCATATTTACCAACGACCATGGGGCGCTTTTCTGGCGGCCAGTTGAAAATCTGCTGCGTCAACTGACTTTCGATCAATTCGCGTTTTTCTTCAACGACCAGAATTTCTTCCAATCCTTCGACAAATTCATGTGCGCCTTGCGGCTCTAACGGCCACGGCATCCCGACTTTATATAGGCGCAGGCCAATTTCTTTGGCGATATCATCTGTAATGCCAAGTTCAACAAGCGCTTGGCGCACATCACCATATGACTTACCCGCGGTAACAATGCCGAAACGCGGCTTAGGGCTATCCATGACCACGCGGTCAATTTTATTCTTGCGGCAAAATGCATGACAAGCGAAAAGCTTGTAATTTTGTAAGCGCCAGTCAACTTCGCGCGGGATATCATTGAGGCGGATATGCACCCCGCCTTTAGGCATTTCAAATTCAGATGCATCAGGGGTAAGGATCATGCGGTTTTCGCGTGATAGATCAACAGTGCCCGACGTTTCAACATTTTCCGAAGTCACTTTCAGCGCCGTCCAGCAGCCTGAATAACGTGACATCTCAATGCCAAGCACACCATATTCAACAAATTCTTGAATGCTGGCGGGGTAGAGCATCGGTATCATATAGGCATAAAGCGCATGGTCACTTTGACAGGGCAACGTCGATGATTTACAGGCATGGTCATCACCGCAAATCGCCAATACGCCGCCCTTAGGTGATGTACCATAGGCATTGGCATGGCGCATAACATCGCCGCTACGGTCAACGCCAGGGGCTTTACCATACCAAATACCGAATACGCCATCATAATTTGACCCGCCCATCAAGTTGACTTGCTGCGTCCCCCAAACGGCGGTCGCTGCCAAGTCCTCATTCACACCCATTTCAAAGGTAATATTATGCGAATCAAGCAATTTCTTCGCGCGGGTAAGCTCCATATCATAGCCGCCAAGCGGCGAACCACGGTAACCAGAGATAAACCCCGCCGTATTCAAACCCGCCGCGCGATCACGGCGCATCTGCACTAACGGAATACGCGCCAAAGCCTGCAACCCGCTCATAAAAGCGACGCCCTCTTCAAGGTCATATTTATCGTTAAGCGATACGTTTTTCATTGGTTTTGTCATGGTGATATACCCTGTTCGTGATATACGTGTTTATTATTGTTTATAGTAAGCAAAATAGCGCGAAACCACCTGATAACACAGGCCTTTTTATGCTGCACCGCCGAAGCAGGCGCAAGATAACAATATTAGCAAATCCGCCTGTTTTTTATTGAAACTTTATTGCTTTAGGGTAGCTTTATTAGCAGTAAAACCTATACCGTTTCCCCAAACAATTCCCGCCCAATCAACATACGGCGGATTTCGCTTGTGCCGGCGCCAATTTCGTAGAGCTTCGCATCGCGCAGCAAGCGCCCTGTAGGGTATTCATTGATGTAGCCATTGCCGCCAAGGGTTTGGATGGCTTGGAGTGCCATTTGCGTTGCGGCCTCGGCGCTGGTTAAAATGCAGCCTGCTGCATCTTTACGGGCGGTTTCGCCGCGATCACAGGCGGCGGCGACCGCGTACACATAGGCGCGCTGCGATGATAATGTCGTATACATATCTGCCATTTTGCCTTGCATAAGTTCAAATGTGCCAATCGGCTTGCCGAACTGTTCGCGGTCATGAATATAAGGAACAACAACATCCATGCATGCCTGCATAATGCCAAGCGGCCCACCAGAAAGCACGACGCGCTCATAATCAAGGCCGCTCATCAGAACGCGCACGCCTTGGTTAAGACCGCCAAGGATATTTTCTTTCGGCACAATGCAATCTTGGAA